>Ga0066635_10000079_pt1 | contig 24439 bp, 19 predicted proteins | sample CryGeyCG2014_300_2_FD_59503 | JGI IMG/M metagenome (GOLD analysis project Ga0066635, IMG submission 59503) | Groundwater microbial communities from aquifer - Crystal Geyser CG06_land_8/20/14_3.00 | ecosystem: Environmental > Aquatic > Deep subsurface > Groundwater | place: USA: Utah: Grand...
ACTCTTACTACAACACAGTCTGGCAGATATCAAGTAGGATTGGGTTGGATTATCGATAGCCATAATATTGGAAGTACACCACAGTACAAAGAAAGATTCTATCTTAATCATAGAAGAAGTGGCGATGTTAATTGGACTCAGCTTTACCTTACTGAAGATGGTTATGATATTGCTGGCGCTCCTGAAGTTTCCCGTTTTGTAGATAATGTAGCAACTATAGATATGGAAGCAGGAGATTATGAATTCCAAGCTGACCATTATGCGATATATACCGGAGTTGATCCTAGCGGGATGGATCCTGAGTACACCCACACTACAGAAAGTGTGGATCCTGAATATGTTCAAGCTATTTTATTAGAAGCATTTCTTACTAACCTTTCTATTACAAAAACCGATAACACTAATACTATACATCCACTTGAGTATCTTAATTATCAAGTTACATATTCCAACACTACTAATATACTCGCAGATAATGTTGTGGTAACAGACACTCTTCCAATCTATATAGTTGTTGATGAAGCATCTATTACAAATGCTGGAACTTATGACAGCACTACCCACAAAATCACTTGGAACTTAGGCACAGTTAATCCTAATACTTTTGCTACTTTAGAATTCAGAGTTCAAGTAACAGGTGATGCGCCGAATGGTTTTGATCTTCATAACCAAGTTGACATCACAACTTCAACTGCTGAAACTACAACTTCCGATAACCACGCTGAGGATCATACTACTGTAGTTATAGAACAACCTAGCTTACCTAACCTTACTATTGAAAAAGACGATGGAGAAACCACTGTAGCTCCAGGAGCTCAACTTACCTACATAATTAATTATGAAAATAATGGAGATGCTATTGCAGAAGGCGTATCAATTCGCGACACCCTTCCAGAAAATGTCATTTTCATTGAAGCATCAGATAATGGAATCTACGATAACCAAGTTGTTCAATGGGATTTAGACAATTCTTTAAATCCTGGTGATAGTGGTATGGTAACTGTTACCGTCCGAGTACCAGAAAATACTCCAGATGGTACTGTCTTAGAAAACCTTGTGGAAATCAATACTATCTCTGAAGAATCTAATTATGATGATAATTACGATGATGATATTACTACTGTAGAAGTTAGTGAACCGCAAATTCAATTAAATAAGAGTTATCAATTTATCGAAGATAGTGATAATGATGGAAAAGCTGATCCTTTTGATATTATAAGATATACTCTTAGGGTAACAAACAATGGTGATATTGATTATTTCTACGCAATAGCAGATTCTCTTGAAGATATTGTAGATTATGGTTCTGAACCATTTAATATCGATCCTACTAATGGATCATATAACCCTGATAATAAGACAATTAGCTGGTGGCCTGAGATGAATATTAACGCTCATAATTTTATAGAAGTCTCATTTGAAGTAGAAGTAAAAGAGCCTAGCGAGTGGCCAGAAAGTGGTGATATGGATCTTCGCAACGTTTTCGGAGATGAAATAATCATCCTTGTTGATGAAAGTTATTGTGATGTTCTAATCGAAAAAGATGACGGCGTTGATACTGCAAGACCTGGTGAAACTCTAACTTATACTATTAACTATAGAAATCAAGGTAGCATCACAGCAGAAAACGTCATTATAACCGATATCCTTCCCTACTCTGAAGAAACAGGCGATCCTTATGTCACTTATGTATCTGATACTTCTGGCATAACTCCTAGTATAATTGAAGATATTATTTACTACTGGGAAATTGGAAACTTGGAGCCAGGTGAAGAAGGATCTTTCGACATTGTGGTTACAATTAATGACAACGCTGAAGATGGAACGGTCATTGAAAACTTTGTTGTTATTGAGACAGATACATACGATAATAATCCTGACAATAACTACGATGACGATATTACTATAATCGAAGACGAAGATCTTCCTGATGTTTCTGTTACTAAAACTGATAGCCAAGACCCAGTATCAGCTGGTGAAGAATATAGCTACATTATTACTTATAAAAATGTAGGGGAAATTACAGCAGAAGATGTGGTTATAATAGATACTTTTCCAGCATATATAACATTTGTCTCTGTATCATCTGATCCTCAAGTTCCTTATACTTACAACGAGACAAGCCGCACTATAACTTGGACTATTGGGAATCTTGAACCAGGAAAAGGCGGGAAGATTACTATCAATGTTAGAGTAAACAACGACATTCCTTACGGAGAAACTGTGATTACTAATAAAGTACTAATCAAGAATTCTAATTACGACTCTGATCTAGATAATAACGAAGATGAAGAACAAACTACTCTTAAGCGTGGACGAATGGCTGCTGTAACTGGTACTAACATTTTCATTATTATTCTCATTACAGCTCTAACCACAACAGCAGTAGTTACCGCGATCAGAATAATCAAAAACAGGGCATAAAAAACCTAAATAAAATTATCATTAACAAAACTCTCAGTCTTTATAAAAAAGCTGGGGGTTTTGTTTTAAAACGACTTTACAACCCATCCTCTCCATCGCAGGCAAAGAAAGATCAAACTTATCCACAGATAGCTCTACTTGACTACTATTAATTGTTGCTATAATTTAAAAGAAAAGAATCATAAAAAGTATGAAATGACAAAGCGAGTCTGCTTTTATAATTATTGGTGGTGGGCAAAGATATTGACGATGAAACTTGAGGGCATTCTTTAGATATTACAAAGAGTGCTTTTTTGGTCTTGGAAAAAAGAATTTCTTTATGGAAAATTACTCACCGACAATACTTAGAAAACCAAGTTAAATGAAACGACATCTTTTTGAATTTTAAACTTTTAACTTTAAACTTAATACTTAAGGTCGAAAACTTTAGTGGTTTCCCCTAGCTTCTCACCCTAGTGAGAAAGGGGCTAAAAGCCTTTTAAAAGGAGGGGGTTTCAAAAGAGCCTAAGGCAAGCTTAACTAAAGTAAACTTTATTTCTAATTTATGAAAAGGGGGTGAAACGAACAAAATGAAAATTCTTAAAAGTCTATTCACAATTGCTGTCATTGCAACATTAGCTAGCACAGCAACTGCTGCCCTATGGGCAGACGAAGCTCCTATAGGAAATAATACTTTCGCAACAGGGAATGTAGATCTCAAGATTTTCTACGACGATCATGATCGCCCAGATAGTGATGTTACAGAAACAACATTTACATATACTTGGAACGGAAAGCCTAACCAAGACGGAGCTATAGTTAATAGTGGTCAATCAAACGCTGAACCAAGAACTTCTCTTAAATATGATGATGAGCCTTCTGCTCCTTATGATAATGGTGATGATGCTACCTATGGCGCTAGTGGTAAAATTTGGAATTATGAAGGTCCAGGAGGTACTACAGGAGATTGGACTACTGCAAATGGTTGGTATGATGGACTCTCTTCTCCTATTGACTATACTCTAATTTATCCTAACTGGAGTGCTACTGGGTGGCCAAATAATGATATTCTTTCAGTAGGAAATGCAGGTGACTATACTCTAGATCTTACTTTAGAAATGAATCCAGAGAAGAAATACCAATATGAAACATGGGAGCCACTAGATGGTTCAATGCCAGGCGGCGACCACATAGATCCTGTTAATGATAGTGGTTGGGAAGCTGCCGGAAGACAATGGAATCCAGGAAATGGAACCGTTGATGGAGTCAAAGACGGCCTAGGAGATTATATCAACCTTACTGTCGAAAGAGTACAACATACTACTGGAGCAGTAGTAATGTCATATAATGGTATTTTCTCAGACATGTGGGGTCATACTTATAACTTCGGTACTCTTGATCCTGATGAAGTAGCATTTATCCGATTTAATTGGACTATGGATCCTAATACTCCAGATACAATGCAAGATAAATTCTTTGATTGGATTGGGCTCTTTGATGGAACGATAGTAACTCCGTAAGACTCACCGAAATCGAAATAAAACCTTTTGCTTCTTTAAAATATAAATACTCCCGCCTTGTGTTTTATGCCGAGGCGGGAGAAAAGAAGCAAAAACTACGATTTAAAAAACATAAAATTATTTATGGAAGAAGTTATCAAAAGTAAAGAAGATCAAACAAAAGCTAAACCAGACAAAAAATCTTCCTTTATTAAAATATTAAAATTATTTGGCAACGTTATCTACTATCTTTTAATAATAGCTCTAGTTTTACTTGCTTTAATTACAATCTTTACTAAATTTCCTATTCCTAAGAAAAATTATTCTCTATTTGTGGTTAGATCAGGCTCTATGAAACCAGTATTTGATACAGGAGCTATAGTAGTTACAGAAGCTCAAGAAGAGTACAAAGAGCAAGACATCATTACTTATAGAAATTCCATAAACAAAGACCAAACAATTACCCACCGTATTATAGAAATAAGAAAGACAGAAGAGGATCGCACTAAATACATCACTAAAGGAGATGATAATCCATCTGAAGACTCACCAGCAGTTGATCCAGATCAAGTGATAGGAAAAGTAATTTATGTTGTTCCTTATATTGGTTATCCTGTGGGTTATGCTAAGACTCCAACAGGACTTATTATTTTAATCATTGTTCCAGGAACGATTATTATTTTTAGCGAGATTCTAAATATTAAAAATGAATGGGAAAAAATAAAACAGAAGAAAAAAATAAAAAATAGTAAACCACAAAATAAATGAAAAAAATTATTTTAAAAATATTTACAATATTACTGATAGTTAGTGTGTTTAGTTTAGCTATGGACGATACTCTCTCTTTTTCTACGACCGAAAAACCAGTACCGAGTAACACTTTTGCAACATCAAGATGGGAGCGTTTAGCTATTAATGAAGTATATTACGACGTTGTAGGTGCAAATGGCGAAAAAGAAGGAACCAATGAATGGGTGGAACTATATAATCCTACTAACTTTATAGTTAATTTAAATGGCTGGACTATAAGCGATGCGACAAGCAGTACTATAATCGCAAGTACCGATACTTATCTGGGTCCATATAAATTTGCAGTTTTGTCTAAAAATTCAAGTACTTGGCCTTTATGGAGTATTCCTATGGATACCCTTCTCATTGAATTAGGATCTACTATTGGTTCGGGGTTGAATAACAACGGTGATGCTGTAACTCTTCGAGATTCTACAGGAAGAATGGTAGATCAAATGGGTTATGGAAATAACACAGATATTTGGAATCCTGCCTGCCCTGATGTTTTAGAAGGACACTCCCTTGCCCGCTCACCCAAAGGTTATGATACTGATCAGCCAAGTGATTTTGTAGAACTTACTACTCCAAATCCTGGTACTAATCCTCACTCCGCTAGTTTGACCCCACCAGCGCAAGAGATAGATAGTAATACCGAAGATACAAATACATCTGGAAATTCACAAAACCAAGATGAAGAAGACACCGCAAAAGATGATAATATAGGAAAAGACCCACAAGATAACCAGGATAACACTTCCCAGAATCCTGACGAAAATCCAGTAGATACTAATAGTCCTCTTCCTGCGCCAGAAAACGTTAAGGTAACTTTAGAAGAAGGAACGGCTGTTGCAGAAATTACCTGGGAAGATCCGATAATTGATCCAAATTCAAAACTAGAAATAGAAGAATACGAAATCTATCGGCATTACAAAATTATAAAAATAGATCCTGATACCCAAGAGGAAAAGGAAGAGAAAGTATCTGAGCTTAGAGGAAAAGTAGCAGCATTAGATGAGAACATCTTTAAAGACGAACTTACAGAAGACTGGCAAATTTATAATTATACTTATACTGTTACCGTTAAATATCAGACGGAAGATAAAAGCTCCTCCGAAGAGGTGGAAATCACGACTGTGGCAGCTCTGCCAAAGCAAGGAAAAGATAATAGTTCGATAGATAGTGGGAATAATAACAACGACAATAATCCTCCCATAGATAACCAGGCAAATTCCAACGGACAAAATCAGAATAATAGTACTCAAGATACAGGAAATTTTAATAGCTCTAATACCCAAACTCAAGAAGAAGGCGCAAAAACTCCTCAAACACCAGTAACAAAACCAAGTGCTAACCAGATAAATCCAGAAATAGGAAATACAACAAAACAGCAAGATATCGAGAATATTAACACAGAAGAAATTCAATAAATAACCCTGAACATACCAAAGAAACTATCTCTAATACTGAATTTTACTCTTGTACAAAAACGAAGAATGAGCCAAATCAAGAAGAGCATCAGAACAGGAGGTCTTTCTGTTATTCTTACATTAGTAATTTTAGGAGGACTCTACATATTGGTAGAACCTATAGAAACTACTTGTGCTGAAACCTATACGGCAGGAGACGTAATAATAGAGTATCCTTGGTCAGGGTCTATTTTTTATGAGACTAATTTTGCTCCGGGGCAGTGTGTGGTAAAAAATGTAACTATTAGCAATACAAGCTCTGATAAAACTTATGAGGTTGGAACCCAGCCAAAAATTCCAGGAAGAACCTATTATAACTATAATTATAGCACTGGATCATATACGCCTCCCCTTTCTGATGTCATAAAACTTAAAATTTCCGAAGGCAGCTCTACTATTTATGAAAATTATCTTTCCGGATTTTATACTTTTGATTATCCTCCTATCGACGAAACAATATTACTTGCAGTTCTAGGGCCAGGAGAGAATACAATAGTACAATTTTCAGGATGTATGGATATAGGTGCAGGAGAAGAATATCAAAGCTCAGATACTGTCTTTGATGTAATCTTCAGATTCAATGCAGGCGAAGTAGAAGGAGACCATGCTGGACCTTCTGGAGAGGGCGGAGAGGGTGGTAAAGTACTAGAAGCTAAAACAGGTGCTGATATCATAATTTTAATAATCGCTGTACTTATAGTATCTATTATTCTTCTAATAATTCGATATGCTATCAAGTCTATCAAAAGGAAAGATAAATTAGAGTAAAGGTAATCAATTACGCATTTATAAAAAACTTCTCCTTATCTAAAACTTTGGAGAAGTTTTATTTTTATCTTGAGGCTTTTTATCTTTCTTATTTTTTACTTTTTTCTTTTCTTTACTCCCAACTTCCTTTCTACATTTTCAGCTCTTGTGCTTACGAAAACCGCGACAAAAGTCATAAGAAGAGCATAAATTAAAAGTGACCAAACATCTTTTCCTTTTTTTATATAAGTAGAAACCAGTGTTTTCACAAATTCGTTCCAAGCAAGAGCTGCAACTAAAGAAAACGCAGCAGTAGAAAGCTTCATGGTCTTTCCTACAAAATTTTTAGTATCTTTTTTAATCTTGGGCGTCTTTCTTTCAGCAACCTCTTTATTTTTATCATTTCTAGTTTTAGAATTCAACATAATTTTAAGAGTTTAAATGTTATTAAATCTTTTATAAAATTTTCGTTTTGAAATTTTTATATTGCAAATTTAAAGAGTTCAATTTTATTGTTCGGTATTTCAAATTTTACTTTCTCTTTCATTACCTTCTGAGGATCAGCATTCTTCTTGGGATTAAATTTATCTAAGTATTTAATATTAAAAGGAATTGAAACTAACTTAGAAGAAAAATGAAGACTAAAAGGAGCCCTAATTGTAGCCTTATTCTTCAATATTAATTCATCAATCAAAATTGACTTCTGCGCTTCACTGTCTATAGCATTTCTCTCTGTAATAGGGTCTTTTTTGGGAATATATCTATAAAATAAATCTTTCTCCTTAGATTGCTGAAGTCTTTTCTCAACCTCTCTTTGTAAATAACTTATAATATTTCTTTCAAAAATCCAAATATCTAATTTTCTAGCTTCAATACTAATCTTATTGTTTTCCCCAACTATATTACAATTCTCTTTTTTGCCAGTAGTCTTGGTAAATTTCCATAAGAAATGAAAACCATTTTTACCGGAAAATTTTAATAGATATTTAATTCTTAGCTCTTCCAAAACTTCTGCCATATAATGAACAACGATTTTGCACAATTCTAAAGGAACCTTTCGGGAATCAATATCCATAACAAACCAAAGATCTTGATCACCTCTTATGTGTGGAAAAAATCCCCACGTATGCATGCCTGCCCAGTGCATAAGTTCCTCTTTGTTTTCAATATAGATCCACTCTTTTTTATATCCTGCATGCCTTCTATAAACTCTTGCATGATCAAAATACTGTGCTAGAGCTACCTTACGATGAGAAAGAAAAGGCAGAATCCTCTCAGAGATCTTATTATAATAATTAAAGAGAAGTTTGTCAGGCATTTTTTCTATATTTTATTTATACTATCTTGCTTTAAAAATTGTGTATATAATTTCTAGACAAGAAGCATAATTTACCAAAAACACCGGGGTAATAAACTTTAACCGATCCATCTTTAGATAGAAGATCGCCCGGTGTATTTTGTATCATAAGTTTCTTATTTGCAAAATGGGTTTTTTGTTTTTAATTTAAAAGGGCTAAAAAACTTTTCTTAAGATAAAATACTTCCCATCAAGACTAAGCTTGCTAAACTAAACTTAAACATTACCCTCACAAGAACCAAAAGAACTCTAAATCTCCGAAGCTAAAAAAGAAAAATTCTTTTGCCCGCATTACGGCTTTAAGAACTCCTTAAGAAATATCCTCCGTATTAATCAGACCAAAACCTTCGGAATAGTTATTTTCATAAACTTGATACTCGTCTTCATTAATCTTTATATAAATAGCACCATAAGGTCGCATGTCGCCTGCCTTAATAAACAAAGGAACACCCTTGTAAGATCCTTTTCTCTCTACCTCATCATCCGATAAAAACTCAGTACGAGAAGCCTTTTTCCAAGAAGCACCATCAAATTTTATTTTCTCACCTTTTTTAAACCAGTCCTGTTCTTTAATATTACTATCATCATCACCCGCTACTTCGCCATCTTCCTTCTTCTCTTCCTCTTTCTTCTCTTCTTCTTCTTTTTCTTTCTCGGCCTGTTCTTCTTTCTTTTGTTCTTCTTCTCGAGCTTCCTCGTCTTCTTTCTTACCTTCTTTCGTTTTGATACCCCAAATAACCACTCCTGTTAAAATTATACACGCCAGTATTGGAAGCCCCCACTTCTTAAGTCTGCTTTCTTTTACTTCTTCTGCCAATATAATTCACCCCCTTTCGATAATTAAAGACTATACATACTCTTTGAAACCTACTTACAGCAAATACAAAAAGTCCGCGCGCCAGACTCTAAACAAATCAGATTTATTTTGTTTTTTTAAGAAGACTTTTAAATTACTTTTTTAGAAAAAGATCTTTAAGAACTTTTTGCTAGTATATCTCTCACTTTTTGTACAATCTCGTCAGTGGTAAAATGAGCTTTAATTAGATAGTCTTGTGCTCCCAACTTAAGTCCTTTCTCTACATCTGACTCTTGTCCAAGATTAGTTAAAAGAATCACTGGTATATTTTTAATACTCTCGTCTGGATTATCTTTTACTCTCTCTAGAATTTGAAAACCATCAACGCCTGGAAGTACAATGTCTAAAAGTACTAGATCAGGTTTTTCAGCCGAGATTTTCCCCATCCCTTCTTCTCCATCAACAGCAGAAGAAACATGAAAGCCTTCTTTTGTCAGCTTCAATTTACAAAGATCACGTAAGAATTTGTCATCTTCCACAATAAGAATTGTCTTTTGGCCTTTCTTTGGCCTACCACTATTTTCTTCCCCCTTCTGTTTTTTTTGATGTTGGATAGAATTTGCTATGAATTGAGTTTTTGAACTGGGATCAGCACTTACTTCCTCATTCCCTAAAAGATGCTGCACCTTATCTATCACTTCCTGAGGATCAAACTCTGTCTTGATGAGAAACTCATCGGCACCCAAAGCTTTTGCCTTTTCTATCTCTACAGGTTGTCCTGAGTTAGAAATAATCATTACAGGGATATCTTTAAGTTCTTTATCTTCCTTCATCTCCTCCATCACTTGAAAACCATCTATTTTTGGCATCACAATATCAAGTAAAATCAAATCTGGTTTTTCTTCTCTTATCTTCAAAAGGCCTTGCTCTCCATCTTCAGCTAAAGATACTTGATATTTCTCCTTCCTTAGTTTAGTTTCTAAAACGTGAGAAAGAGCTTCCTCGTCCTCAATAATAAGAATCTTTTTGTTGTGGCTTTTTTGATTAGGGCTCATAAGTTTTCCAATTAAATTTTTATCTCAAAGTTAGTATATCACGAAAAATAATTTTAAAGCAACAAGCATCACATATACTTATATTAGGACTTTTACGCAAATTATACACAAGTATGTTGACGAAGTATGAATCCACAAATCTAGGAATTAGGTAATAAGTATTAGGGCTTAGATAAATAGGATACATCTGAAGTTTACCAAGATAAGAAGCTCTACTCACTAAAACCTCTACAACCTAAAATCTAAAATAATTCGTATTTATTCGCATTACCCCTTATTAAAGCTTAAGACCTTCTACTTCTTAACAGCTCTATCGTTTTCACAATCGAAAACTCCCCTTTATAATAAACACCCAAGAGCACAAGAAAAAATCCCATAGTAGAAAGAAGCTCTCCTAGAATATAAAGTGGTACTGTATAGGCGTTATAGTAAATTACAGCTGTTGCAATCAAAACAAAACTGGCTATTCCCAAAATCAAAGAACGACTTTTGGCCTTGGGACTTTCTGATGCAAAATATCCTACAAAAAAGAATATCATAGTAGGTGCCAGCACCAGAAGAGAAAGTGCAGAAATTGCCACGCCTACCCAAGGGTTAATATTCCATTCTATGATTTCTGTTAAGGGGTTTACTTGAGGATAATTTAAATTGAAAAGACCAAATATTACAATCACAATCCCTCCACCCCCCACTAACCAAAAGGCAAGGTTTTTAAAAAAAGGACTTGCTTGAGGCTTTCTTGTTAGAATAGGAATCATTATTAAATACCCCAGAGCAAAGAAGAAAGGTACATGGCTCAAATTATAAGCAACACCCAAAAGCCAAGGATTATTTAAAGCTACAAACTCAGCAATACTTAAGATTAAGAAATGTACTGAAAGCAAAGAAAACATCTTAAAAAAATACTTTACTAAAACGCCGGTTTTATCTTCTAGTACTAAGGGGCTATAAAGCTTTAAAGCACAAAAAAGACAGACTAAAAAATTTATAAAATCACTAAGTGTCGATGTAGTAATCATTTTAAGTCACATTAAGTGCAATAAGTATAACAAATTAGAGATATTTTGCCTTATCTATTAATAATGTTGGTTTTTTATAAAGAAGCTACTAAATATTTTAATTACCTAACTAGAATATTAAAACTTTTCCATAAATTCTTCAAATTGAGATTCAGCTACTGGTAAAGAAATGTAAAAAGTAGTTCCTTTCCCCTCCTCTGATTTGAACCATATTTTTCCTTTATGTCTTTCAATAATATTTTTTACTATAAAAAGTCCTAAGCCTGATCCCTCTGTCTGCATTCTGATAACATTACTTGCTCTAAAAAATTTAGAAAAAATGTGTTTTTGCTGACTAACTGGAATCCCTACCCCACTATCTTTAATTCTTAACAGTAACTCTCTGTTTTTCTCATTAACCTCAATTACCACCTCAATCTTACCTTTTTCTTTATTGTATCGGATTGCGTTCTCTATTAGATTCTGAATTGTAAGCCTCATTCTCTTAGAATCCATTAAAACCTTAGGTACAAAAGAAGGTTTTTTGAAAGAGTACTTAATTTTGCGTGTTTTTATTTCATGCTCCAGTTCTTCTACTGCCTGATTGATCACTTTATCAATTTGTCCTTTCTTAAAACGATAACCAAATCTACCGCTTTCAATTCGAGACACATTCAAAAGATCATTAATAAGAATAATCATTCTCTCATTGCTTTGATAAGTTTTGTCTAATAAATCCTTCTGCTCTGGGTTTATCTGTCCCACATCTCCTTCTAAAATTATCTTAAGACCCCACTTTACAGCAGAAAGTGGAGTCCTTAGCTGGTGCGAGGTAACAGAAATAAAATCTGATTTTAATTTCGAAATTTCCTTAAGACGAGCATTTGCTTCAGATAATTTCTCATTTAACTTCCTTAACCGCTTCTCTACAATCTTTGTCTGCTCAGCAGCATAACCTATCATATAGATAGCCATCAGTCCAAATCCTAGCATACTCAACGCTATAAAAATGATAAAATTAAGATCTGATATCTTAAAACCCCCCCGCCCGAAAATTCCAACATCAATATGTGTTATAAAACCCCATCTTTCCAAGAAAGATATTAAAATCAATACTAACCATTCGGAGACTAACATAAAAATTCCAGTCTTCCTATCCATATGGATACAGGTTCCTACTGCCTCAATTATATAAAGAAAAACAAAAGGACTTTCTATTCCTCCTGTAAAATAAATAAGGGCACTAATTGCAATAATATCTAGAAACAATCCAAAAGCTGGCAGAGTATAAATTAGCTTTCCTCTTTTATAAAAATAACCTTCAACAAAATTAGCAACTAACATTAAAATCCAGAGAAGAGCTATTGTCCATATTGGATAGTCTAGCCCTAATACACAACCTAAAATCACCAAACCAAAAATAACATTGGCAACTAGGAAGCGTGTTTTTATAGACCATACTAACTTTGTAGCTCTCTCTTCCTTATTTAAGGTTTTATCAAGTTGCTTTAGAGTGTTAGACATTTAATATATAGGTTTTTGATTGTAATACAGTAGGAAAACTCGAAACAAAAAGGATGAGATACTCGCCTTCTTTAGTTTTAAGTATAGAAGAAACCAAGATGACAATCAAGTTTAGTTTTCAACTAAAAAAGGCCTCATAGAAAGCCTTTCGAAAAGAACTATATAGGGATGGAGGGAGTCGAGAACCCCACTATCGGTTTTGCCTGCCCGCCACAATGCAGGGTCTAGAGGACTCGAACCTCTACAAACGGTTTTGGAGACCGTTATGCTACCATTACATCAAGACCCCTTTTTGCGTAAATTTTCAATGTCCAATTAACAATTTCCAATTAAATCCTAATCCGCCACGGCGGATGACCAACGACCTAAGAAAATCCTAAGCACTAAACAATATCTAAATTCTAATTTTCAAAATTCGAAACATATTAAACCGAGCGTTCTTATTGTTTCGAATTTTGGATTTTAGTTATTAGTGCTTGTTTAGGATTTCGACATTAGGATTTAGGATTTCAATTCCCTTAATTCGTGATTCTTAATTCTTTAAAACTATTTGAAAACTATTTGCCTTTCCTTACTCTAGTCTCTTTATGCAAAGTATGTTTTCTACAAGTGGAACAATATTTCTTAAGCTCTAATTTTTTTTGATTTGTTTTCTTGTTCCTTCGCGTATGGTAATTGATATTTCTACATTTAGTACACGAAAGTAATATGAGATTCTCTTGGGACATGAGTTAGGGATTAGGAGTTAGGGGTTAGGGGTCAGTTGAAGCAAGTTACTTTCTACTCCCTACCCCCTACAACCTAATATCTATTTTTTGATTTTTTAACTTTTATTTTTGAATTTTCTCAAGCCTAAGGTCGGATTTGAACCGACGACCTACTCCTTACCATGGAGTTGCTCTACCTGCTGAGCTACTTAGGCAGAAGAGGATAAAATATTGGGCAGGGAGGGATTCGAACCCCCGAAGCCATAAAGGCAGCAGATTTACAGTCTGCAGCGGTTGACCACTTCGCATTACCTACCCTTTTTTAGGAATTAGGAGGTTAGGATGTTAGCTTGTAGGAGTTTTAATTCCACCGTTTACAAGCTAAGAAGCTAATCCGCCTTAAGCGGACTACAAGCTAAACGCTTTAAGCTTTTCACTTTGCACTTTACGCTTCCTTGAGCCAACAGAGGGACTCGAACCCCCGACCGACTGTTTACAAAACAGCTGCTCTACCACTGAGCTATGTTGGCAGTAACGCATTCTAATAACTCTAGAAGTACTATACAAATAAAACCCGTGATAGAAAATGGGGTCAAATAGTATTCAAAAGATTCTAAGCACTAAATCCTAAACACTTTGGCCACAGCCAATCAGCCTGAGGCTGAAAACAAATTCAAAATCCTAATTTTTTAAATTCAAAACACACTAAGCCAAGCGTTCTTATTGTTTAGAATTTTGAATTTTTGTCATTAGAATTTGTTTAGCCCGGCACGTAATACGTGCCCCGTAGGACGGGCTTTAGAATTTAGAAATTCGGATTTAGGATTTTATTCTTAATCTATATAATTAATGCCTAATTTTCAGATATTAGAACTTAGAATTTTGTTCTTCTATAATACATTAACTATAGTTTTAAGTAAAAAGGGTTTTGTCATTTTTTTTCTTAAACTCTTCACGAGATCTCCTTTCAATATCACTTCTTTCTTCGCCTTTCAGCTCTCTTAATTTATCCCTAGCATAACTATTGCTGGGATCTGTATTCAATATTTTCTGTAAACTTTCTCGAGCAATATTTTTGTCCTTTATTTCTAAGCTAAGCTCTGCTATTTTCCTGAAAATGTCCAATCTTTTCGGATTCAGATCTACTATCTCCTTATAATAAAAAATTGCTTTCTTCTTATCTTTTAATTTTTCTAAAATATCTGCAGCCCTGATGTAAGCTTGTATAAAATCCTTGTTAATCTTAAAAGCCCTCTTATAAATATCTAATGCGCCTTTTAGATCTCCCATTTTTTCAAAAGCATCTCCAAGTTTTAACCAATAATTTCTATTAAACTTCTCGAGTTTTATTACTTGCTTAAAAGAGTCTCTTGCATCTTTAAAATTATCTCGATAAAGATAAAATTTTCCTAATTTTTTATAAGCTTTAGAATTTTTAGGATTCAAACAAATAATTTCAATAAACACTTTCTCTACATCAGAAAACTTCTTTTCTTTGATTAGATCTTTGGCTTTTTTAAAAAGATATGTAATCTGCTCTTGCCTCTTACTTTTGCTTCTTTCTATCAAAGTTATTTTTCTACGTACTTTATCGAGTAAAGCCGCCTTCCTTATACTAAAGATTCGCCTTGGTTTTCCTGTTTCTTTACTCACGGTATCTATACTCTCTTTGGCAGTTACACCCCCTTGCTTTTTCTTAAATTCAGAAATTTTACTTAGAGGTTTGCTAGACTCAAATCTTGTAGTGCCTATTTGAAGAGTCTTTTTTCTAGATTTTAAATTTCCTAAGGTAAAAATTATCTTTTTCCAATACCTCCTTAAGCAAGAAGTGAATTTCGAGAAGCTATCTGCCTTTTTATCCTGTTGATCACCGCTTTTAATAATCTTCTTTCTTTCTAAATCAACCCTTTTGCTAGGTATTTCATCCATACTCAAAACTTTGGGGAGTTTTCTCAAAAGAATAATAATTATCCCAGAAATAGCAATAATAGTAGTAAGTTGTGGCCAAATATCATAGAAACTCATATATATTTAGAAAGTTAGCTTGTAGCTTTTTAGCTTGCACCGTATTACGCACTTGGCACGGTGCCGTACTTACACACCACGGGACGCGTACTTACGTCCCACGTAAGTACATTGCCTTGTAGGAAAATTATACTAGAATTTATATTATATATAAGCTAAAAAGTTAAGAGGCTCTATAAGCCGAATCACTAGAGCCTACCTAGTGCCTCATTTCTCTCGAGGAATAACTACGTTTGTGGTCTCCCCTTTCTCATTCTCTAGAGTAACTTCTCTTTTTAAAATATTTCTTGCAATAACTTTCCCTTTCACTCTATCTATCTCGAATTCTTCTCCTAACCCTGGCATTCCATGAGACAATCTTTTATATGTTTCTTCTTCATAAGCAAGACAGCACATAAGTCTTCCACAAGTACCGGTAATACGCTCTGATCCCCTGTGTGCCATTTGCTGCATCCTTGCCATATCTGTATTAATACTTTTTATCTCAGAAAGGAAACTAGCACAGCACAAAGGACGCCCACACATTCCAAAACCTCCCACTGTTGACGCCTCATCACGAGATCCTATCTGTTGCAGCCGAACTGATTTCTGGAAATTTCGAGAAAGATCCTTTACAAGCTCCCTAAAATCAACTCTTACATCAGAAGTAAAAGCAAAAATGATCCTTGATCCATCAAGAGAAAACTGTACCCCTGCAAGCTTCATCGGAAGATTATGCTTCTTAATAAGGTCTCTACAGGTATTTAATGCCTCCTTTTCCTTATTTTCATAATTAGAAATCTTATTTAAATCCTGACTTGTTGCTTTTCTTACTATTACTAACTCTTCCTCATAAGTCTCTTCTTCATCTTTCCTATTCTCCTTATCTACAGCCCTAGCATACTTAATCTCCCCTATCTCCAAACCCGCATTTAAATTCACGACTATTTTATCACCTTTTTTATAGTTTTTAGAGGATAGGGCTTTCCGGGATTTCTCCCAAGGATATATTTGAATGCCAAAAATTTGACTTTTTTCCATAAATCACATTTTTCACTTCTAAAAATTCACCATCTTATAAGTTAAAATCTATTTTACTCCCCTATCTCAAATCTTATGAAGCGGCCTACTTCAATATTCTCTCCAAGCTTACTAACAGCATCTTCTATTGTATTTTTCACTTTTTCTTTACCTTGTCCGCTACCATCATCTGTTTTGATATATCTTTGCTCTAGAAGGCAAACCTCTTCATAAAATTTATCCACTTTCCCTTGTACAATTTTATCAATTACTTCTTTTGGCTTCTTCTCGTTTTTAAACTCTTTTCTGTATTCTACTTTCTTTTTTTCTATTTCTTTTTCTAAAACATCCTCTCTAGAAACATATAAAGGATTCATTGCGGCTATTTGCATGGCTAAATTATGACAAAGTTCTTTAAATTCTTTTGATCTTGCCACAAAGTCAGTCTCACACAAAATTTCAACCAAAACTCCTATTTTCCCATTACCATGCACATAAGCTTCTATAAGTCCTTCTTCCGCTTCTCTATCCGCTTTTTTAGAAACTAGTGCTGCTCCTTGTTTTTTCAAAATTTCTACTGCCCTATCTTCATCCCCTTCTGCTTCCTTAAGTGCCTCTTTACAGGTGATTACACCTGCCTGCGTTCTTGTACGAAGACTTTCAATTTTTTCTGCTGTGATATTGAAACCCATAAGGTATCTGTTTAATAAACTACATTCTCAATTTGGGGTAAACGAGAGCCCTTGCTCTCGTTATTCTCCGAGCAAGGGCTCGAAGCTACCCGGTTAAAATATCCTAATTTAAAGACTATCTTTTTGAAGAATCTTTATTTTCCTGTGTTTATTGCATCGACTAGAAATCCTAGGACCAAATCTACAGAAGATACTGCATCATCATTTGCTGGCACTATATAGTCAATCCCTTCTGGATTACTATTGGTATCAACCAAAGCCACAATGGGAACTCTCTTTTTTTGTGCTTCTGCTACTGCTATATCTTCATGTTTTACATCGACTATTAAAACTGCATCTGGAAGTCCAGGCAAATCTTTAATTCCACCATAGAAGACATTGAGTTTTTCTATTTCCTTATTTTTTTCTGACCTTTCCTTTTTAGTATATTTATCAAAACCACCTTCTTTTTTCTCTTTTTCTATAGCCTTTAACTTATCAATTTGCTTTTTAATAGTAGTAAAATTAGTAAAAGTACCACCAAGCCATCTGCTTACGATATAAGGCATCTCGCATTTTTCTGCATATTTTTTTACAATATCTTTAATTTGACTTTTAGTGCCTACAAAAAGGATTATCTTTCCCTCTTTTGCAACCTTCCCTAAGAAATCCATTGCCTTATCAAGTCCTTCCTGAGTCTTCTCGAGATCTATTACATGAATTCCCTGCCTTTTTGCAAAAATATACTTTGCCATCTTAGGATGCCAACGAGAAGTATGATGCCCAAAGTGAACTCCTGCTTTGAGAAAATTTAAAAGAGATGGGGCTTTTTTTTCTAAGACTTCCTCTTTTTTAAAAGCAGGCTTTTCTTCCGATTTAACACTATTTTTCGCGTTTTCTACCATAATATAATTATAATTTAATAAATAAAACAGTCCTGCTGACAAGCAATATTAATCTATCATATTAATACTGTTTATACAAGATAGTAGCTTAAATTTGGATTTATATCAAACAAAAGAATCGCGAATTATGAATGTTACTAGCCGTAGTACGGGCACTTGTAGGTAGTGATTTAAGGCTTTAAAAAGTTACAAGGCACGTGCTACGTAATTCCTACAAGGCACGTATTACGGCCAAGCTAACAATATTTGTACAGACATTCGAATCTAATTCGCATTATTCGTATTGCCCTGAAGTATTGTACAAAAAACGCTTTCATGCTATACTTTTTCTAAGAATTGTAGTTAACTTAAGTTAAAATTTTACTATGAAAAAAGATATTCACCCAAAATACTACAAAAACGCTACTATAAAATGCACTTGTGGAAATGTGATAAAAGTAGGTGCAACAAGGCAAAATATGACGACCGAAATCTGCTCAGCTTGCCACCCTCTATATACTGGCCAAAAAAAGGTCGTCGATACTGCAGGACGTGTGGAAAGATTTGAAGAAATCTTGAAAAAGTCGAAGGCGCTTGGGGTTGGTAAAAGTGGTAAGAAGAAAAAGGGCAAGGGAATGGTTAAGGGTGGTAAAAAGGGTAGGATGAAGAAAGATAAGAGTAAAAAGGAAAAAGTAGGTAAAATAAGTAAAAATAAGAAATAAAATAGAACTCTAAATATTCTTCTCGAATATATCTTACTAGTTATAATTTACAAAAATGCCTCGAGGAAGAGAACAGTTTGGTTCTGATCCTAATTCTGAAGGAGATAATCTTATCTCCGAAGGACCTCTGTGGAAAAAAACAGAAGAGTTAGCAGAAGAAGAGTTAAAAAAGCCCGTAAGAACTGCAATGGAAGAAACAAAAGAAAGGCTCGAAACAGAACAAAAAACCCTCCGAATATTAAGAGAAGGAAGAATACAAGACGAGGACACAATCAATGCAATTAAAGACGCTAGAATAAGAGTACGATTACTAGTTCAAATGAAAGATGCATTAAAGGAAGGAAAAATTCAGGAATATCAGGAATTTAAAAGGTTATATGAAAGCCCTCTTGAAGAAAGGGCTCGAGAAGAGCAAAAAATTGAAACAGAAAAACCTACTACTCAAAAACAGGTTAAAACTAGAAAGGAAAAGCCTCAAGAAGAAGTCCAAGAAATACTAAAAGCAACATCAGAAGAAGTAAGAAAAATCTTAGAAATAACTAATATAGAGGAACAGGTAAAAATACTTAAAAGGCTCATCCAAAGAAAACATACACATCTTAAATCACTAATGCCAGCAAGAGATTCTGAAGCAATACAAGAAACTAACGAAGAAATCGAATCACTTGAAAAAGTATTAGAAGAAGCTCGTAAAAAAACAAAAGAGGAAACTTCTGAGGCTGATGAAGATTTAAAAGAAGCCGAAATCTCTACCGAGGAAGAAATCAAAATCAGTGAAAAAAATAGAAAATGGAAGGAGCAAATAGAAAGAAACCTTGGGCTTACACAGCTAGATGAAATTGCAAAAGCTCAAAAAGAATTAGAAGACCTGACAAATCACAGGGATAGACTCGAGCAGGAAATAGATGCTCTACAGAAAGCCGAGACTCGCGACCCAGTGAAAAGAGATATATTAGTAAGTGAAAAAAACAGAATAAGATTAGGATTAATAACGCGTATTGAAGAATACCGTGCAAACATTAACAATATCAGCAAAGATACTAATGAAAAAACCAAAGAAAACATCCAAGGACTAAACACACGAAAATTTGATTTAGATAAGATACAACCTAACACACAAGATCCAAAATATAAGGATTGGGAAGAAAAAAGGAGGATCCTAACAAACCTTATAGAAAAAAACGAAATAGTACCACTACTTCTTATAGATCTCGAAGACACACAGACTTTTGAGAAGAAAGTAGATGGATATCTGCGACAAAAAGCAAAGACCATCTCAGAGAACAGTAAACAACTTTTAGAATCAGCAAAACATAAAAGAGAACTAGAAAAACAGATTAGATCAGAAAAGACCATACAAAAACTACTGCCATCTTTAGAAACTTTATATGGAGCAATAAATAAGCTGTTTCAAGAGAACAAAAGATCCCTCTCAGAAGAAAAAAATCAAGAACTCCAACACTCCTTAGACTTAATAAAAATACAAGTAGATCAAAAAGAAGAGCTTGGATCTGCATTTAGAGCTGAAATAGCACAGAAAGACATAATTCAACCAGCACAAAACATAATAGACGAAATAGAAAAAGAAGGAGTCGCAATACTTAGAGTGCCCTCTTTAAACAAAACAAAAGAAGCTTTAGCAAATACTAAAGACTTATTTGAAGCTTTAGGAGATTATGAAGAGAAGAAAAAAGAATACAATCAAGCTTTCTTGACTTTTTTGGGTGTTTCAGAAGTGCCAGAACAAGAGGAAGAACAAAACTCCTCCTAGTTCAGAGCAACCAGCTACTGCAGTGGCATCAGAAGGAAAACAAGAGACAGAAACAGAAGAAAGAACAGGAGAAAAAAACGATAAAATAACTATAATAACAGAGAGAACAGAAAGAGAGATTATTACACTGCGAGATTACCTACAACAAGAGAAGGAGATTATATTAGAGGCTACCGGAAAAATAAAAGACCCGAAAGAAAGAAAGGACTTTTTACTAACCACCCGTAGTGATAATATAACGGAAATCTTAAAACTAGAATCTGATGCTGCTGTAAACGAAGAGCAAAAAGAAACCTTAAAAGGACATCTAGATAAATTATGGGAAACCTAAACAAAATAATACGAAAACAACAGGAAGGAACAACTAACAAATAGAATTAGCTAGAATGAAACTCACAGATTATATTGTTCCCCTTCTTGCCAAAAACCCCTAAAAAACGTATTATTTTAGTCAGTATCGGAAATAAAAAAAAGGGGTTTTTGTAATTGTGTACAATCTTAATTATTAAGCAAAGGTAGTATGTCAGTTAACTTTTTTGACAATAGAATAAAAAAGATTCAAAAAGAGTACGACAAACTTCAGAAAGATCTTGTAAGTCCTGAAAAATTTTCTGCTACCCAAAAATTAAAGCAAGCATCGCAAAGATTAAACGAACTTTTAGAGATCTTGTCAAAATCTAAAGAGCTGAACAAATTCGGTACTCAACTCAAAGAAACGCAAGAGCTAGCAGAGAAAGAGCAAGGTAGGGAGTTAAAAAATTTGGCTCTAGAAGAAGCTAAAACTTTAAAAGCCAAGATAAAAAAACTGGAAGAAGAATTGGAATTTGCCCTTATCCCCCAAGATCCAAGGGATAAAAAAGATGTAATTTTAGAAATTCGGGCCGCAGCAGGTGGCGATGAGGCAAGCTTGTTTGTGGGAGATTTACTAAGAATGTACAAACGTTATACAGAAAGGAAAGGATTTAAGTACGCAGAGATGGAGAAATCAACGATTGGAATCGGTGGTGTAAAAGAAGCAATTTTATCTATTAAAGGCCAAGATGTGTTTGAAAGACTAAAATACGAAATGGGAGTACACAGGGTTCAAAGGATTCCTGAAACTGAAAAATCAGGAAGGATTCATACATCAACTGTAACAGTCGCAGTCCTTGCTGAAGTAAAAGAAAAAGAATTTGAAATTGATCCTAAAGATCTAAGAATAGATGTCTTCCATGCATCAGGTAGTGGCGGCCAAAATGTAAACAAAGTAGCAACAGCAATCCGTATAACTCATTTGCCAACAGGGATAGCAGTTTCCTGCCAAGACGAACGCTACCAAGGAAGAAACAGAGAAAAAGCAATACAAATCCTAAGATCTAGGCTTTCGAGTGTTGAAGAAGAAAAACGAGAAAAAAAAGAACGAGAGAGAAGAAGATCACAGATAGGAACTGGGGATAGAGCAGAAAAAATCAGAACCTACAATTTTCCACAGGACAGAATCACAGACCATAGAATTAAAAGATCCTTTCATAATATAAATCAAATCTTAGACGGCGATTTAGATTCTATTATTGATGAACTTATCAAGGAAGATAAGAAAAGAAAGTTGGAATTAGTGAAAAAGGACTAATGGGTTACACAAAACAAATACGAATGATGCGAATCCGCCCTGGGCGGACGAATCCGCCTCCGCTCTGCTTCAGTGGACAAGTGGATCATGAATGTCTGTACGAATTAGAAGAAATCCTAAATCCAAATTTCTAAGTACTAAACTTTTCTTTTTTTAATAACTTTAATAACCTTTATAACTATCCAAATAAGCAACACAAAAGGTCCCATAACTATCACAAGCCAGATAAGAGCATCAATTAAACCTTGAGCAAGTGAAATAAAAGTTTTTAGTGCTTTTTTAGCATTAACTAAGGGCTTCCATCTACCAGACATGACCTCCCCTACTTCTTCTGATATATACACAGTAATAGTAGCAAGGTCTGTTTTATTTTCTAGGTATTTAATTTGACCTTCAATACTTTCTATTTTTGTCCTAACAGCTGTTAAAGCTTTGGTGACTTTCAAAATATCTTCAACTGTCTTTGCTTTTTTAAGAATAGCAAGATATTGCTTTTCTTCTTCTGTGAAAGATTTTAGCCTTGCCTGAAGATCAACATACTCCTCTGTTACATCTTTTCCTGAAATATTCTCTTCGTTAATTACCTTGGCGAGTTTTTTAATATCATTAATCGCATTATCGAATTCTTTGACTGGCACACGAATTATAATAGTCGCATGATTTTTGCCATCGCTAGTATAAAACTTTGAGTCTTGAATAAAACCTTTTTTTGATCCAGCTAAGTCTTTAACTTTTTCCACAGTATCAGAAACATCTTCTACTTCAACATCAAGAGAACCAGTTTTAATTATTTTCTGTTCAGAAAAATCTTTACTGGTAGCAGAATCATTGGAATAAGATTCTAATTCCTCATCCTCTGCTGTAGATTTACTCTCACCCTCACCAAAACCAGGCGTACTTAAAGGAGCCTCTGTACTCACTTCCCTACGAGCCATATAGCTATCACTCTCGTTATTCCAATTGCTGCTAAAAAACCACTGGCCAATAATCCCTAAGACTATAACTGTCACTATGACCACAAAACCTATCAGAATCCATGTCCACATTTTACCTCTTGAAGAGGGTTTTATACCCTGAGAAGATACTTCATTCATAAGTTTAAATTATTAAAAAAAATATTCTATATTCTTAATTCTAAATCCCAAATTCTAGATTCTTTTTTTAATTTTTGATTTTTAAACTTATCCCCACTAGTCCCTGATCCCTAGTCACTAATACTCAATCTCCCCATAATGAGGCAAAACTTCAACCCATGTCCTTCCCCTATTAAGTTCTATCTCTTTACCTTTGCCATCATAAAACCTCATTCTTTCTTTACGGGACTTCTTCTCCCATGTTCCAACAACCACTTTACCATCAAGAAAAACATAACACTTCCCTGATCCAATTGTTTGCATTGATTTATGTACTCTATCTCTTATCCAAGTCTGAAGAATACAAACTACAACATTTTTCGCTGAAATCTGAGTATCAAAAAGAGAATCCATGTGTTTTTTACCGCTAGCATAAGATCTCAGATAGGTGTTTTCTTCAACATTATAAGTCCAAACAGGGTTATAACTTTTATAACTGCCAAAATTAACTTTAATTTGTTCTACATCTTTTAAATCTCCAATCTCCTCCAAGTCTTCTTTATATTTCCATGATTTAAAAATAGGACTTTTCGAGGAAGTTTTATATAATTTATTACCCTCTTCCCATAGACTTTTGGTGCTAGAAAAAAGATTATGAGGAGCATATCTTTTACTACTACGAAAGGTGGCCCTATAACCCATATCCTTCAATCCATATTGTGGAATAAGCCTAAGCGCCAGTTTAGACCCCCCTGCATGAGATAAAAGTGGATCAAAGGCAGATATCCAATCTAGAAAATAAGCTCTTGCTGAACGAATCGGACCGATAGTTTCTGCGTCCTCACTTTCATAAAATGCAACAAAACGAGTGATTGCTCCTTCTGCTAAAGCCTCAATTACTAAGTCTGCTTTATTTAGGCCCATGTGAGGACGAGAATCAATATGGTTCTCTATCATCACAGCAATAGGCCATCTAAAAGCTTTTTCTTCGTCTGTCATATAAACTCCGCTCAAAGGAGACTCCACTTGCTTCTCTTCCTCTGGTTCTTCTTTATCTTTAGAGTCATCCAAACTCTCAAAAGAATCTTGATCTTGACTACAATCTTTTAGAAAACAAAATCCTATATTATAAAGATTAACCCTACAATCACTATCTGCCAAACACCAAATAACTGATCTTGAATACCACAAAAACCCTCCTAGACAAATAATAAAAATACTCAATAAGATTAAAAGCATCTTCCTGGAGAATTTTTTCTTTTCTACTTTTTTTCCTTTATCTTTGTTTACCTTTTTTACATCTTTCTTATCTTGATTTTCTTTAGCACCTTGCTTAGTATCTTG
>Ga0066635_10000151_pt1 | contig 19142 bp, 13 predicted proteins | sample CryGeyCG2014_300_2_FD_59503 | JGI IMG/M metagenome (GOLD analysis project Ga0066635, IMG submission 59503) | Groundwater microbial communities from aquifer - Crystal Geyser CG06_land_8/20/14_3.00 | ecosystem: Environmental > Aquatic > Deep subsurface > Groundwater | place: USA: Utah: Grand...
ATTAAAGAGACAGGTGACTATGTAAAAAAAGAAAAAAACTATTATGATATATGTACTGAAAAAAATTATATTGATTTTAAGAGGGGAACAAAAATATCCGCTTCATCATTTCCTCTTTATATGGGAAAGGGAGCTCTACTTGAAAGGACCCTAATAAATTTCATGCTTGACCTTCACATTGAAAAACACGGGTATCTTGAAATATTTCCTCCGTTTCTTGTGAACTATAATACACTCTATTCTACAGGGCAGCTTCCTAAGATGGAAGAGGATATGTACTATTTGGCAAAGGATGACAACCTTTACCTTATACCCACTGCTGAAGTTCCTTTGACAAACATTTATAATAATGAAATTCTGAATGAAAAGGACATGCCTAAGAAATTTGTTGCTTACTCTGCTTGCTTCAGAAGAGAGGCGGGATCATACGGAAAAGAGACAAAAGGGTTAAAACGTGTTCATCAGTTCAATAAAGTGGAATTGGTGCGATACGCATTACCTGAAAATTCAAGGGATGCCCATGAAGAGATGCTTAGTGAAGCAGAAAAAGTTCTTAAACTCCTTGATTTGTCATACAGAGTAAAACTTCTTCCTGATAATGACACATCATTCTCTTCAGCCAAGACCTATGACATTGAAGTATGGGCTGAAGGTTCGGAGGAGTTCCTTGAAGTTTCCTCTATCTCAAATTTTCTTGAATTTCAAGCAAGAAGGGCAAATATCCGATTCAAAAGTAAAGAAGGAAAAAACATATTTGTACATACTCTAAATGGGTCAGGACTTGCAACTCCACGTACTGTTATAGCTATAATTGAACATTATCAAAGAGAGGACGGTGACTTTGAATTCCCGCCAATTTTAAGAGATTATATGAAATATGGAAAAGAAATTTTTAACTAGTATAATTTTAACCTCTCTTTTAATAATATCCATTTCATCATTATCCGGCTGTGCAAAGAGTCAAATCAGGGAAAGGGGAAAGAATGAAGAGATAAGAGTGGCTCTTGGCCATAAAATATCTAAAATCATGATATCAAGTTCTTCCGGAATAAAAATCTCAACTCCTGATGGAGGCATATTGCTGCGGAAAAAGGATACTCTATTTATAGAGTATGACAATATTGAATTCAAAATGTATTTAAATAGGAATAAAAGAATAAAAACAAATGCACTGCCTGTCTATTTTACTCCTCTAAACAGAGGGATGTTCACATACAATGGAATGATTTACAGAGGCAAACTCATAGTAAAGAAAGACGCAGACGAATTTCTTCTTGCGATAAACCAGTTGTCTATGGAAGATTATCTGAAAGGGGTTGTTCCTGCTGAAATAGGAAAACTTAACATAAAGATGATTGAAGCTTCTAAAGCTCAAGCAATTGCCGCACGCACTTATGCATTTGCTCACTTGAGAAAACACTCTGATATGGGATATGACATTGAATGCACTGTTCAGGATCAAGTTTACATGGGCTACTTTCTTGAGGATTCAATGACCAACAGAGCGATAGAGGAGACGAAAGGGATAATTGCTTTTTACAAGAATCTTCCAATAGATGCCAAATATCATTCAACATGCGGCGGTTATACAAGTAATAATGAAAATGAATGGGGTGGAGAACCGGTTCCTTATCTTAGGGGAACATTTGACGGAGAGGGATGTCTTTTTAAGAAAGTTTACTGTTCAAAGTCAAAGCATTATAAGTGGTCTTATGAATATTCAAAAGATGATTTTTACAATATGATTTCAAGAAACTATTCCAATCTAAAAAAGAACAACATAAAAGCGGTTGATGTATATGTTTCAAAAAGGGATAAATATAAAAGAGTAGTGGAAATGACAATAAAAGATAAGAGCGGGAACAAATACACAGTAAAAGGATTTGACATAAGAAAGATGTTTACCTTTGAAGAGCATCTTGGCGGAATTCTAAAGAGCAGAAATTTCACGATTGATAGGAAAGGAAAAAAAATAATTATAAATGGCGGAGGATACGGACATGGTGTAGGAATGTGTCAATATGGAGCAATGGAAATGGCAAATTCAGGTAAAAATTACAAACAGATTTTAACTCACTATTACAAGGGGATTCAATTAAAAAAAATCTACTGACAGTTATTTTCTTGGTGTTTTCTCTCTTTATTTCGGCTGAAAAGATAAAAGAGATAAACATTGAAGGGAATATTTTTTATGAAGACAAAGTTCTGTTTAAGCTAATAAAATCAAAAGTAGGTAAAGAATTTGACAGAATTATCTTCAAAGAAGATAAATCAACTCTAACATCATTTTACAGGTATAAGGGCTTTCTTGATTTTTCCATAACGAAGTATGATTATAGAGTTGAAGATGATTTTGTTTACATTGATATAGAGCTGAATGAGGACTATATAACTACTGTTTCCGAAGTGAAGATATTCAGCAATACGGTTTTTACAGATGAAGTTCTGAAAGACATAATTGGAATAAAAAAAAACGATCCACTGAATTATTCAGTTCTTTCAAATAAACAGATACAGATAATAGATAAATATTCCTCCCTTGGATATATATATGCTGACCTCAATTTTGAGTTTATTGCAAAAGAAAACAAATACAGAATTATTATTTTTGTCAATATCAATGAAGGAAAAAAAACTTATATCCGTCTTATAAGCGGTGATTCTCTTCCGGCTAATTTGAGAAGGGTCTTCTACAATGAAGTTGGAGACAGAAAAGGAGAACTTTACACTCCTGAAAATATCTATCTGTTACAGCAGAGGATTTCATACACAGGATTATTTGATTATCTTTCATTCAAGGCAATAGGATTGGAGGAAAAAAGTGAAAGTGTGGATATTTATTTTGTAGGTGCAGAAAAAAAGAAAAATTGGATTTCAGGAGCTTCTCTCTATCAATTTCCCAATAAACTTAAACTTACAACCGGCTGGGGAAATGACAACCTTTTCAATAATGGGGAAAAACTCTCATTTGATCTTTCCGGAGCTATAGCTCTTTTATCTTCACCCATAAGAACAGGGGATAAATGGATGTATGGAATCTTAAAATATACAATGCCTTATGTTTTATTCAATTTTCTCTCATTTAACTCTCAGATTGGAGCAAATTATGAGTTTTATGAATTTTACAAAAAGCAGGATTTTATAATAAAGGGTGGAGTGAGTAAAACAATTAATTTTTTTTCTGTTTTCAATAATTACTCTTATAAATTAAGCATAATTGATACAAATGTGGGAGACATTAATTACAGGTATGAAAAAGTCACGACCAACTCTACTGATTTTACTTTTTATTTTGATAACAGAGACAATGTGCTCTCTCCTGCAAATGGCACATATTTTACTGTGCTTTTTGAGTATGCAGGTGGGATTTTCAAAGGATACAATAATTATTACAAATATATTGTTGAAGCAGCTTATTTCAAGACCTTTTTCAGTGCTGTGACAACAGCTCTAAGATTCAAAACAGGTTCTATATTTCCTTATGGAATTTCACAGGAGAGAGGAATATCAATAGGAGAGCAATTCAAGCTGGGAGGGCTGACAAGTATCAGAGGAGTAGATGAGGATTCATTGGGTCCTCTAAATGCTATTGGCACTCACTCGGGAAATATGATTGTAAATAGTAACTTTGAAATGAGAGCTCTTGTCTATAAATTCATAGGTATCACTTATTTTTTTGACACAGGACTTCTCTATTCCAAGACAGGTGCATTCTACTTTGATGACTTGATTTTTACAGGCGGACTAGGTGTTTTTGCTGCGACTCTCTTTGGAAATATCCGTTTTGACATGGCAAAACCCCTCAATGAGGCAGGCAGTATGAAATATTATTTCAGCATAGGTAATCCTTTCTAATGAAAAAAACAAAAAAAATAATAATCATCATTATAAGTGTAATAGCATTTCTATATCTAATGCAGTTAATTCTTATATTTACAGGAGTGTTCAATGGGTTTATAAGAGAAAATCTGGAAAGAGTCTTTTCTAAATCTTTAAATGGCTCCTGCCATATATCAGACATTAAAGGAAAATGGAATTATTTTTTAATAACAGGGATAAAAGTAAAATCTCAAAATCTTGATGCGGATATATTGGAAGGAGAAATAAAAATAAATCTTCCTATGATTCTATTCAAAAAAATAAATATCAGCCGTCTTAATCTTGATAGCATAAATGTATTCATTAAAAAGAATAACGGAGAATCTTTGACAGTTCAGGACACAGCAATAAATTTCAATATTGAAGAGGGTCTGAAAAATATTTCTTTTTCTATAAATGCTTCGGAAATTTCACTTAGAAAAATCAATATTTATTATGATACTTTATTTATAAAAGATATTGATATAAAGGCAGTGCTTTCTTTGAATAGAAAAAGAGGGTATCTTCTTTACAGAGTTGATAATTGCGATGTGAATGGAATTATAAATCTCAAAGGGACAAATGGAGAATTCGGAATTAAGTCCGATTCTCTCTTTCACAAAGGCACAGTTATATCTGATGTATTTACCCTTGAGAATTTTATTGTATATAGAGACAAAGAGCTATTAATAAGAAAGGCGGACATTGAAGTCAAAGCAGAGAATTACTCATTGCTAAAGCATATATGGTCATTAAGCGGAAATGTAGAAATTAGCGGTTCTCTTTCAAAGGAATCAAGAACAATGACAGTTCAAGCAAATTTCAAAAGATTGGAGGCGGATTCATTGCTTTTTGAAAAAATAATTGTCAATGTCAATCTAAAAAATGATACAGTCAAAATTGAGAAATTTGAGTGTGCGGATTTGACATTTCCTATGAAAGCAAAAGGAGTCATTGAAATTTCTCCTGTGTTGAATGCTGAATTTGATATTTGCCTTGAAGGAATAAAGGCAGAGCATTTTTTAAGGATGAAAGATGTGAAGGAAAATAGTTTTTATGGGACATTGCATATAAAGTCCGATCTTAAAAATACTCTCTCTCTTGTGGTAGATTCAGTGCAGGGGTTTTACGGTAATATAAAAAAACTTGATTTAAGAGGGGCGGCAAGTTATATGAATGAGGAAGTGTGTGTAAAAAATGGAGTTCTGAAAATAGAGGGAGGAAATATCTCAGCTGACGGAAGCTTTGGGAGAAAAGGCGGGCAATTGGACATAAAGGTAACAGATTTTCCAATGGAAATAATTACTTCAATCAGAAATGATATGACAGTTTCCGGATATGTAAATGGCGAAATCAAAATGGCAGGAGAATTTGAAGATTATAAAATTATTTATAATATTGAAATGACTAATGCATATCTGGAAAACAATACATTTGAATATTTCTCTTCAAACGGTTCCTTTCAATGTGTGAGGAATAACATTCAAAAAGGAATAATGCAAGGGTCTTTTATAAACGGAGTTGTGTTTGGTAAAAATGTTTCCATTGTTTACTTTGAGTCAATGAAAGAGAGTAACAGAATATACATGGATATTGACGGAGTATCCAATATATTGTCATTTGGACTTAGTGCAAAAATAAATATTACTAATGATTTAACTAAAGCCGCAGGAGAAATGAGCAGGCTTGACATAAAGACGGACATTGATGAATTTGTTTTAAAGAATCCTACATACATAGAATTCGGAGAAAATGAATTTTATATACGATCATTCAATCTTACAAGTGCAAAAGGATATTTGAGGGGAAATTTGAGGATGTCAGCAGATTCAATGAATTTTGATTTAAGTGGTTATGATGAAAATCTGTCAATAATAGAATTTATTACAGGAATAGGCATCAAAGGGAACATAGAGTTTAATGCACTTGGTTTTGGGAGGAGGGGCTCTACATTAATGAAATTGGATGCCAAAGTAAAGCGATTTGAGTTTGCAGGAATAAATGTTGATTCAATACTCCTAAATTGTGATTATGACGGAAATGATTTTGATATAAACTACATGAATATTATTCAGGAAGAAAAAATATCATACCTTTACGGAAAGGTAAATGTTGATGAAAAGAACATAAAGAATTCAACAATGGATATAATTTTCAATCTAAAAAATATTGATGAGAAATTCTTCATTCCTCTTGAAAATATATTCACTATAAAAACAAAATCAGGCTTGAGTTCTGTTGGGAAAATTTCGGGAAGTATAATGGACCCGAAATTGAACGGAGAGATTCTGCTTGATTCTACAGATATTTACATTGTTTCACTAGAAACAACAGTGAAATCAGCTGTGGGAAGAGTAGATATTAAAGGTGATTCCGCTTTAGTCACTGAACTTCGCGGAAAAACGGAAAAAGGAAATTTACTTCTTACAGGCGGAGCTTCTCTAAAAAACTATATGATAAAAAATTACTGGTTTTACATTCTTGCTGAGGGAGTTCATTCAATAGGGATAGAATATGTTGATGTATTTGCAAATTGCTCTCTTGATATAAGAGGAGATATGAAGAAAGTTGATATGAATGGGAAAATAAAAATCACAGAAGGTGTCTCTAATTTCCCGTTCATTTCATCTTCTAATGGGGTTCAATCGTCTTCAAAATCCAGATATAAGTCAAATATGAATCTCAAAATAACTAATGATAATAAATTATGGCTGAAGAACAATTTTGTTGATGCAGAACTGAAAGGGGATATCCTTTTAAGAAAAGAGGGCCCGAAGTGGAATGTCACAGGAAAGGCGGATGTCATAAGAGGATATTATTTCTATCTTGATAAAAAATTCAAAATAAAGAATGGGACATTTGAACTTAAAGAGACAAATAAAATCGTGGAACCTGTTATAAATCTTTTATCTTCCACACACATACTATATGTTGATGGAGAAGAAAAAAAGCAGGCGGATGTTTTTTTAACTGCTATGGGTTCCGCTTTTATGCCGACAGTTACACTCTACTCAGAACCGGCGCTGGGAATTGAAAATATTATTTCCATTCTGAGCTTCAATATGACTGTCTCATCATTGTCTAATTTTGAAGAGATTTCAAAAGGAGTTCCTGAAAAGGCACTTCAGATTTATCTGAGAAATAAATACTTGAACACTATATCATCCTCAATAAAAGTTGATCAATTGGATATTCAGACAAATCTTTTGGGAGCGGAAAAAAGTGCGAAATTGTCAGTTGGAAAATATATCGGAAAAAAAGTATTTGTTTCATACACACATGATGTATTCACATTTCAGGAGGATGTTTTCAGAATTGAATACAATATAATAAAAAATAATGATCTAATAACAGAAAGGGACGAGCAGGGTTATTTCAATACAGGTCTCCAATTCAAATACAGATTCTAAATCAGAAGGTGATGTTTTTCAATCGGCCTTAAAAGTTTCCAATATAATAATGAAGAGATAATATAAAAGAATATGGTGCATGTAAAGGGTATTTGATAGCCGAATTTTTCAATAAGCATTCCCCCTATATTTGCAGTGAGCCCCCATGTTGCAAGCCATGCTACAGAAAGAAGACCGCTTGTTATAGGTCTATCTTCAGGAGATACGACTTCCATAGCAAAATTAGATGATAGAGGGCCTGACATATTCATCAAAGCATTTCTTATGAAAAATGCAAAGAGAACAGCAGGAAAAAAATAGGTGAATCCGAGAATGTAAAGAAATGGGATTGATACCATCTGAGTAATTATGGCGGTCTTTATAAGTCCATACTTTTTTGCCATTATCGGTCCCAAAAGCGTTCCAAGTATTGTCAATGCCTGAGCAGAAGCGAATATTATACCTATCATTTGGGTGTCAAGGTTAAACTCGGTCTTAAAATAAAGATTAAGAAAAGGTATTGTCATTCCGGCTCCGAGTCCCACAGTCATCGGAGGAAGCACAAGATAAAAAAGGAGTTTCTTACTTGTTTTTATACTTATATTGGTCTTTTTTTCCTCATCACTAAGTCGTGAAATTGAGAGTTTGGCATAAAAAAATGAAGATATCAGAGATGCTAATAAATGAAAGAAAATTGCATATTTAAGTCCGTTATTTCCGTCTATTAAGAATTTTGTGAGGAATGTTGGAAGAAATCCTGCAATGAGTTTGCCTGTAATTCCTGCAAAAAGCATTGTTGCATGGTTTAGAGAAAAAAAGAATGTGCGGCTCTTCTCATCTGTGATACGCATTATAAGAGGCCCGCCTATAACTGAATTAAATGCTCCGGCTCCCCCGGCAATTATAAAGCCGATCACTCGCACCGTGAAAGATGATGACTGTATTGCAATAAAATAGCCAATGACGGTTATTATCGGAGATAATATTATTATTTTTGAAATAGAAAAACGTTTTACTATTAGTGCAGCAGGAAGTATGAGAAATACTGTTGTGTATGTGCCTATGGAGAGAAGATGTCCCATTGATCCCTCTCTTACACCGTTTGATAAAAGAAAAAGATTGAATAGAAGAGAAAATGCAGCAAATCCAAAACCTGACAGAAGATTGCCCAAAAGATAGTTCCATCAGTCTTTGCTGATGTTTCTAAAATGCTCTTGATATAGTTTTATGCTCTTTTTCATTTAAAACAAAAGGATTTTATAGTTCTTGTAAATTTAATAATAATTTGCTATAATAAATAATCTAATATAGAGTAAAAATAAGAATGAAAATTGAAATAACATGGAAAACAAATGAAGGAGGAAATGCGGTTCTTATTATGGGAGATTCAATAATAATTCCATACATAAGACGAATTATAAATAAATAGACAAAAATAAAAAAATGGAGGAAAAATGAACACAGAAGAAAGAAAAAAATTGTACAGATTATCTTCAAACAAAATTATAGCAGGAGTATGTGCAGGATTTGCAGAATATCTAAATATTGATACAGGAATAATAAGAATTATAGTCACACTTGGTACATTAGCTACCGGAGTATTTCCGGGAATAATAACATATTTCATTGCCTGGATAATTATACCTGAAAAAAAATAAGAGAGAATCTGATATTCTCTCTTTATTCTTTACTGAAATTAGTCTTTATGCTCTTCGTTTTTTAAGACAAACTTCAAACCGAGTCTATGAACTATTTCGTCAACATCCGTCTTGATTACATTTCCATGTGTTGATTTGTGAGCAATGTCAATTTTAAGTCCTCTTTCAAGATGTTTGTAAAAATCTTCTTTACTGAGTTTTATCTCCAAAACTTTAGAAACCTCCACTTTATCAAGTTGTGCGCGATGATTGTTTATCATAAGCTCAATGGGAATATCTTCAATCATGAAGACCCTTCTGAAATCGGATTTCAATTCTTTGTCGCTTCCTACTCGTGTAGTCGACTCCATGTCAGAACCATTATTGAAAACAGAGTATAGAGAAACATAAGGAATCTCTGTAAGACCCATAAATTTTTGGAGACGATTTGGAATCATCTGACTTGTGACAATGTAAACATTCTTATCAGCATTAAAGAATGCCTGATGATAATTCTGGAATGGATACCCTTCAATGGTAAATTCTCCTATTTTCTCACATTTTTTTTCAGAGTATTCCTTGTTTTTCTTCATGAAGAATGATCTGTTTATTCCTGCAAGCATTTGAGGTTTTGTATTGATTTTTAATAATTCAGGCACTGAAAAAGTTTCATTCAGTTTGTTCATGTAAAAAGCCCATCCTGCAAAAGCCAGTCCCCCCATGATAATAAGACCGAATAAAATTCCCATATACACCTCTTAAAAGGGGGCTTAAAAAGCCCCCTCATTATTTAATCTATTTTTTTTCTTCGTCTTTTTTTTCTTCTGTTGTTTTTTCCTCTTCTGTCCCTGAGGTCTCCTCTATCTCATCAAACTCCTCTTCCTTTTCTTCAAGAAGATTGACATCATCTTTCATCTTAACAAGATTGATATAAAGTATTGTGAGACCAGCTGTCCAGGATGTGATAAAGTATGAAATAACAGCGAATCCTATGATGTATAATAAAAGGCCAAGAATAACCGAACTAAATGCCACTGCCCAATTTCCACCTGAGAAATTATGCATTGTAAGCATAAAGGGGGCAACATACTCGGCGATTTTTTCGCTTATAGTGTATGCGGGAACCGGTGGGAGAAAATAAAATGCATTTGACCATATTTTCAACCATGAACCGTTATTCCACACTGAAAGAGCCCATCTGGTTATTTCAAGAGTATATTTGATTATAGTACTGAAAATTAAAAAGCCCAGAGAGCTCAATGCTCCGATAAGAGCACTCCACACTACAAGGCGCCAAGGATGGTCCCAGACAAGGGAGAATATTTCAAATAATGTGTCAAATGTATCTGATTTTGATGTGCCTGTTACTACTGGAGACACAAATAGAGAAACGAACAGCACTATAAGTAGGTAAACTGTGAACAGTGCTCCAAAAATTATTGGCACCAACAGAAATAATATAAACAAAGGACCAAAGTAAGGAATGCGTCCGATTAAACCGAAAAAGAATGCTCCAATGAACATCAAAACGATGAGTATCACTAATGTTACAGGAGCAAGAAATGCCGATTTCCAATATTTGAATGCATATTTAACCGACTCCTTCATTTCATAGAATTCATTTCCCTTGAGCTGTTCAAAAGTAATTTTTGAAACTGCTGTTTGACCGAATATGAATGCTATGAAAAACAGTATCGCTCCCAAACCCCATATAAGCCATGTATACCATATTAGACTTGTATATCCGAATACCGGAACCGGAATGAATTTGTATGTTGACCATATAAGAGAGAATGATGAGCCGTTTATCATATAGGCGATGTAGGTGAATATTGTGTATGCAAGCACACCTGCAAGGAATGAACAGAGCATCACGAACATCTTCTTGATAGAAAGACCGAGTCGTGTGCTTCTGAACAGGTCATTAAAGTTATAGTGAAGTTTTATCATAGAACCTCCTGTTTATTTTATTAAATTCATACATTTATTTACTTCATTCAATGTTGTTTCCGCAACTTTTCCAGCAGATATAGACCCTTTATTAAGTATCTCATAAATTGATTCCGGCTCTTTGAGAAGTTCATTTCTTTTTTCTCTTATGGGTGCAATATATTCATTTATTTTGTCCGATGCATTTTTCTTGCAATCAACGCATCCGAGCTTTCCCGATACACATTCCTTTCTTATTTCATCAGTTTGCATTTTATTGAAAATTCTGTGATATTGAAAGACATTGCAGATGTCAGGATGCCCGGGATCATTTTTATAAACTTTAGAAGTGTCAGTGATACAGGTTTTGACCTTTTTAAGTATTTCATCTTCATTATCGGCAATGAAAATTGCATTATTCATTGACTTTGACATTTTTTTCCCGTCAATTCCCGGAACTTTCGGAAACTGGGTTATCAGAGATTTCGGGTCTGGAAATATCGGTTTATAAAGAGAATTGAATCTACGTGCTATTTCGCGTGAAAGTTCAAGGTGCGGAAGTTGATCTTCTCCGACAGGCACTGCTGTAGCTTTATAGCAGAGTATGTCTGCTGCCTGTAGAACCGGATAACCGAGAAGCCCGTAATTTATATTTTCATTTATTTTTAAATTCCTTATTTGTTCTTTCAGAGTGGGATTCCTTTCAAGCCATGAAATAGGAGTAATCATTGAAAACAATAGATGAAGTTCGGCATGCTCTTTTATCTGTGATTGTATGAAAATCACTGATTTTTTAGGGTCTAATCCCGCGGCAATCCAATCAGCAGCCATTTCAATAATATTTAATTGTATCTCCGAAGTTGTTTCATACCCTGTTGTAAGCAGGTGCCAGTCGGCAATTTCAAAATAACAGGAATATTCATCCTGTAATTTCACCCAGTTCTCAAGAGCACCAATAAGATTGCCAATATGTGTCTTACCTGTCGGTCTAAAACCAGATAGTATAGTTCCTTTCATAATATCAATACATTTTATATATAAAAGTAAATTATGTCAAGACTTATTATCTATTTATAAAAAATATTTTTGGGTCATAAAAATAATTGGTTAATTCAGATTTTTTTATTATATCAATAGTGTACGAGGTATAAATCTTTCTTTCATTCACTATTCCCGCCAATTTGGGTATAGTTTTAAGTATTTCAAAATGTATGTGATTAAGGTACTCTCCCCATTTATCAAGATTTCGATGATCAATAAAAGAACCAATGACTGTAAAATGATTCACAGTATCTCCTATTGCTACCACTACATCGGATATGTGCGTATAAGTAGAATAAACTTTTTTACCGGTTCTGAGATTGTGCTCAATTATCACATATGATGATGACCTATTTGAATAAATGGAAAAAACTATGCCATTTGCACATGCATATACAGGTTCTATCGCACCTAACTTTTTTCCCGGATTCTTGAAATCTATTCCAGTATGATAGTGACCCCTTAAATTATTATACGGTTTTCTCCATATTCCGAATTCTCCTGTTGAAGTTATATAATCATCTTTTAGAATTCTTCTGTTTTCAATTGCAATGGGAACATAAAATACATCGGCAAAAAAATCACCTAATAGAGGCATGAATAACAAAATACATAATAACAAAAAAAATACTTTATTTTTTTTCATTTTACGATATAATTATACAATTAAAAGAAATTAAAGCAAGAAGGTATATGTATAAAACAGTAGAGGTAGATCCGAGTGCAAGAAATGCGATTCAATCAGGTCATCCATGGGTATTTTCAGGAAAAGTACTTTCCTCTCTTTCAGATTATGAAAATGGAGAGGTCGTATATCTATATTGCGACGGTAAGTTTTTAGGCACAGGGTTCATCTCTCCACAGAACTCTATATGTGTTAGAATAATATCTCACTCAAGAGTTGAAGTAGATAGAGAATTTTTCATACAGAGATTTCATCAGATAGAGAATATGAAGAAGATATTTTTAAGTGACCAGACAAATATGTATAGATTATGCTTTTCAGAAGCGGATTTCATTCCGGGACTCATAGTTGATAATTATAATGGAAATCTTGTTATTCAGACGAATTCTGCCGGAGTGATAAGAAAAAGAAATATGATAGTGGAAGCCCTTGAATCCGTTATGAAACCGATATCAATAATAGACCGCACAGATGCGGAAACATACAGTATTGAGCATTGCGAAAAGAGTAATTCATCTGAAAATATTTTATACGGAAATCTTATAAATGACATCCTGTTGATGAAAGAGAATAATGTGCTCTTTTATGTTGATCTGAAAAACGGTCACAAAACAGGATTTTATCTTGACCAGAGGGAAAACAGAGAACTTATAGGAAAAATCTCTTCTCAGAAAAATGTTTTAAATCTATGTTCATACACTGGAGGATTCACTCTTTATGCACTTCTTGGAGGAGCATCATCTTCGGTCTCAGTTGATACATCTGAGAAGGCATTGGATCTTCTTAAAAGAAACATAGAGGTGAATAAAATTGACCATGAGAAAAACAAAAACATAAAAGAGGATATGTTTGAATATGTGACTAATTATGATTTTGAAAAGTTTGATATTGTCATAATAGATCCGCCTGCATTTGCAAAACATATCTCAGAATCAAGACAAGCGGAAAAAGCATATAAATACATAAATTCAACAGTTCTTAAGAAAGTAAAACCTGAAACATTCATCCTCACATCATCATGCACATCTGTTGTCAACTTTGAAATGTTCTCGGAAATTCTGGAAAAATCAATAAGAGATTCAAGAAGGGATGTAAAAATAATAAAAAAGAGATTTTTACCATCTGACCATCCTGCTCTCTTTCACTTTAAGGAAACAGAGTATCTCAAATCATTTCTACTATATGTATTATGAAAACAAACATACTTATTTTATCTACGAACAGATCTGACTATTCGCATCTTTATCTTACTATAAAGGCATTGAAGCAGTCAAAACTGATAAATGCAATTTTTGTTGCGACAGGAGGGCATTTTGATAGGGAAAGAGGTTCGTCACTTAATGAAATTTATGATACGGGAATTAAGCCGGATTACAAAATAAGTACTGTCATTGACTGGGAAAGCGAGGCAAAGATTTTTGCTTCAATCATATCTTTTGAGAAAAAACTGCGCACTCTCATAAAAATGGTAAAGGCAGATTATATAATGGTTCTTGGAGACAGGATAGAACTTCTTGCTGTGATAAATCTCTCTCTTATAATGAAAAAGAAAATAATCCATATATCAGGTGGAGAAACAACCCTAGGTGCAGTTGACGATTATGTGAGAAAAATGCTTTCCCTTATCTCATACATACACTTCGTATCAGGCGATTATTTCAAGGAGAATCTCAAGAACTTTCTCAAAACGAGTAAAGACATAATAAATGCAGGGGACCCTATACTGGAATATATTGATAAGACAGAACATCTCACTCTTAATGAATTGAACAAAGACCTTGGCTTGAACTTATTGGAAAAAAAGTATATTCTTTTCACATATCATCCTGAGACAAATTCATCTCTGGATGTGAAGGTGCAATTTCAGGGGCTGGAGAAGTTTCTTTCCGAAATAAAAATAAATGTTATATGCACATCACCCAATTCAGATTTAGGAGGAGATTACATAATTAAAAGGTTAAAACACATTTCCAATGTAAATAAAAATGTTTTCTTAACAATGCACCTCGGATTCAAAAGATACAATGCTTTAATGAAAAATTCGTTATGCGGAATGGGTAATTCATCCTCTCTTGTGATAGAATGTCCCTATTTGAATGTTCCTTCAATCGTCATTGGTTCAAGACAAAAGGGCAGGCCTTTAAGCGAATCAGTGATAAACACCTCTCATGAGTATAAAGAAATATTAAGTGCGTTCAACAATCTTTATAGTAATTTCCCTAAAAAGGACAATATGAAGAATCAAATGTATTACGAAAGGGCTGAGACATCTCTTATAATAAAGGAAACCATTGAGAAACTACTTTGTTAGTATATTGACATGCAGAGCGCATTTTGGTATAAGTGTATCTCTATTTTAGTATGGAGGCTTTTTGTACTTAAACGAAATTAGGATTTACGGATTCAAATCATTTCCTGAGCCAATAACTCTGAAACTCAACAGGGGAATAATCGGATTTGTAGGTCCTAATGGAAATGGAAAATCCAACATAGTTGATGCAATAAGATGGGTCCTTGGAGAGCAATCAGCCAAAGAACTGAGAGCAACTCTTATGGAAGACCTTATTTTTCACGGCACACAAAAGAGATCTCAGGCAAATCTTGCATCATCTGCTTTGAAATTCAGCAATGATGGTGAGCTTCCACTTGATTTTTCAGAGATTGAAATAGAAAGGAAGATCTATAGGTCAGGAGAATCACAGTATCTAATAAACAAAGAAACAGTCAGATTAAAAGATATTCAAAACCTTCTCGCTGACATGGGTCTGGGAACTCGCACATATTCTCTCTTCAAGAAATCTCTCATTGAAGATATTGTGCAAAACAAACCTGAGGCTCTGAGAAATCTCTTTGAAGAGTCAGCTGGAATATTTCTTTATAGACAGTCTAAGAGAGAAACCCTCAGAAAACTCATTGCCACTCAGGAGAATCTATACAGAATAAACGACCTTATTCAAGAAGTGGAAAAGCAGGAGAAGGAACTTAAAAAGCAATCTGGAAGGGCAAAAAGATATAATGAGATGACTGAAATAGTAAAGAATCTTTCACAGTATGTTTACAAAGAAAAAGACAAAAGTTTAACTGCAATTATTGAAAATACTGACTTATCAATTAAGGAGAAGAATGACAAAATAGATGAAATAATTCTTGAAATAGATGACTTGAAAGAAAAAATAACGAGTATAAAATATGAGAGAAAATCAATTGAAAATGAATTAGCAATTCTCGGAATAAAAAAAGAGAAGGGCTCTGAGGAACTGTATCAGATAAACTCCGATATACTTGTTATGAATGAAAGGAAAAAATCCCTTGAAGACCAGATAAAGAGCAATGAAGAGTTCAAAGAGAAACAGGTTCTTGAAAATCCTGCAAAAAAAGAACGGATGAAAAATAATGAATCCAGATTTGAAGTGCTTCTAAACCGGATTAAGGATGTGCAGAAAGAAAGGGATGAAAAGCTCAATGGAGAAATAGAGAAACAATATAATAACGCACAGCAGGAATTTAATCAAAAAAGTGCTGAAAAAAGAAAAAAGGAAAATGATATTTTTCTTCTCAAATCAAAATTAAATTCAATAGTATACAAAAAAGAAAATCAGAACAAGAGAATGGAAGAAAAGAGTTCCGAGATAAATTATGAAAATGAAAGTATCTTAAAACTTAAACAAGAAGATTCTGAAAAATTGAATGAAATAGAGAATTCTCAAAAAACAATCAATGCCCTAAATTCTGAAATAAATAAAATGGAAGAGTTGATAAATGATAAAAAAAATCAGCAGAAACAGTTTTTTGCTAAAAAAGAAAATATAACAAAAGAGATATCCGGAGAAGAGAGTAGAAAAGAGCAGATAATAAACAGAATAAATGAAGCAAGAGGAACCATAGAAGAGATAGAGAAAGCTCTTGACAAGAGTGGTATAGAACAGTTGAGAAATCTGGTGACTGCGAAAGAAGGATATGAAAATTACCTTAAAACCGCTCTCTCACACATATTAAATGCAGTGATACTGAGTAAAGGTGATGTAAATAGAATAGAAAATATGAATCTTCCTTTACTCACAATTATTCTCTCAGATTACGAAGGAAGTGCAAAAGAGAGGAAAGATACCTTAAATAATTTCGTTGATGGGCCGGAATTCATTAAGAGATTTCTCTCCAGATTCATAATAACGGATAATAAAGACGAACCTTTTGAAAAAGAGGACGGATTTTATTATATCTGGAAAAATGGCATTCTTATAACTCCTGAAAAAATGATTATCAAATCCGGCGAAATCAGGATAGTCAATTTTAAGAATGCACTTGAAAAGACACAGAGCAGATTGACTGAGCTTTTCTCAATATCTGCGAAAAATTCAGAAGATATTGAACTTGTAAAAAATGCTTTGAATACTTTGAATCTTGAAATGAACAGGAAAAAGCAGGCAGTTACAGATGCTGATAATAAGAGAATATTCCTTCAAGAGACGGAAAAAGCAATAAAAAAGAACATTGAAGCGAAGTTCATATTTATTTCACAACTTAAAGAGAATTTTAATCTTCTTCAGAAGGATATTGATGCAATGATTCTTGAAGAGAAAGAACTAAACGAAAATATAGAGAAATTGGAAAAAGATATATCTGATATTTCAACAAATTTATTAGCAATGGAAACATGGCTTAATTCTCTCAAAGAAACATATATAATTTATACGAATAGAAAGGGAGAGATTGAAAACATATACGAAACATTGGAAAACGAAAAGAACATTCTCAAAAAGGAGATAGAAGATTTAAAAAATGTCATTGACTCTTTTGAAAACGATCTGTCTAAATTGGACAAATTCATTGATGACTCATCATTACAGATACAATTACTGAAGAAATCAATAAATGAGAAAGAAGAGGCAAAAATAAAGCATCAGTCGGCACTTCTGCTTCTTGACGAACAATTAAAGAAGTTGTCGGACAAGATTGAAGAAATTGAGAATACAGTCAGGCAGTTTGAAGAGAAAGAAGAGGAATACAGGTCTTTAATGGAATCGTTTAAAAATAAAAGGGAGGAGATACTGATTCAGAGAGAAAAATATATGACTGAAAGGGATTTCAATAGACAGAATATAGATGAAACAATAGAAATAGAAAATGAAATAATATCAAAATATTTGGAAAATGCAGAAGAGGAATTGAAATATATGACAGAGAAACTTACGAACATGGGACCCATAAATCAGTTGGCATTTCAGGAGTATGCAGAAATTGCGGAGAGGCTTGAACAGATGGTTAAACAAAAGGACGATATAATTCAGTCAAAGGAAAATCTTGAAAAAACAATTAAAACAATTGATGCAAAGGCAAAGACAATTTTCGTTCAATACTTTGATACAATAAAAACCTCATTCAAAGATCTTTTTTACGAAATATTCAGAAGCGGAAATGCGGATATAAATCTTGTTGATGAAACAGATCCGTTGGAAAGTGACATACAAATTACATTTGAACCGGGGGAGAAGAAAATAGGCAAACTTGTTCAACTTTCAAGTGGCGAAAGAACATTAATGATAATTCTTCTTCTATTTTCAATGTATATGGTAAAACCAACTCCTATGTGCATAATGGATGAAATAGATGCTTCTCTTGATGATGCAAATGTGGAGAATTTCATAAATCTTCTAAAAAAGTTCAAGGAAAAAACACAATTTATTTTAATAACACATAATAAACGCACTATGGAGTTCTGCGACTACCTCTTTGGAGTAACAATGGAGGAGAGTGGAATCACAAGTATATTCTCACTCAATCTGCAGACAATTTCACAGAAGTTTTTAGAGAATGCTACTAAATCAAATTAAGAATATTTTCAAAAAAGCTAAAATTCCCCTAAGTCAATTACTTGAAAGTGCATTCAGGGGGGGGGATAGAGAGGATTACGATTTCATTGAAGAGCAGCTGATACTTTCAGATATTGGAATAAGAACAGCAGAAAAGATAATTAAAGAACTGAAAAAACAGGCAAAGGAAGGCATAGCAATAGGAAGGGAGAATTTGCTTGACATTCTAAGAAAAATAATAATAGGAATGCTTCTTGACCCTGTCTATCCAAATGAAGAAAATAGTCCTCTAATTATACTCATAAGCGGAATCAATGGTGCTGGAAAGACAACTACAATAGGAAAAATTGCAAAAATATATAAAGATAAAAACAGAGAAGTGATTCTCGGAGCATGCGATACTTTTCGTGCAGCTGCGAATGAACAACTGAATGTTTGGTCACAACGTACAAAATCACTGATATACATTTCAAAGGGAACAAAAGACCCAGCAGCTGTGGCTTATGAAACGGTTCTGACCGGGATTGAAAAAAAATGTGATGTAATAATAATTGATACAGCAGGAAGAATGCACACTAATGAAGGATTGATGAAAGAGATAAAGAAAATTTTCACTGTTTTGAAAAATAAATTTACCGATATAAATATTTTCTCTCTCCTGATAATTGACAGCACAACAGGAAAAAATGCACTTCAGCAGGCAAAAGAGTTCAAGAACTTTGCATCTGTTGATGCGATATTTCTGTCAAAGATGGACGGGACCGCAAAGGGTGGTAATGTGATAACAATAGCT
>Ga0066635_10000176_pt1 | contig 17658 bp, 11 predicted proteins | sample CryGeyCG2014_300_2_FD_59503 | JGI IMG/M metagenome (GOLD analysis project Ga0066635, IMG submission 59503) | Groundwater microbial communities from aquifer - Crystal Geyser CG06_land_8/20/14_3.00 | ecosystem: Environmental > Aquatic > Deep subsurface > Groundwater | place: USA: Utah: Grand...
ACGCCGCAATGACGAAGGATGCAGTGCAACGCAGCAGATGGACTTTTTACGAAGCCATCAACCTTTTTAAAAGAAAAAATCGGGGGAGGAATGGCTGCCAAGACGACTTTACGATGGATCGACGGAAAACATTTCGTCGGCATCGACTCGACTCATCATTCGGTGGTCCTGTCGGGACAAAGCGACGGGATCGGGGTTAAACCCTCTGAAATGCTCCTCATTGCCCTTTCCGCCTGCTCCGCTGTGGACGTGGTGCAGATTTTAGAAAAAAAGCGCATCGCGCTTTCATTCCTGGAGGTGGTGACCACAGCGGATCAGGATCATGAGCCGCCGTGGACATTTCGAAAAATCCATCTGGTGTACCGTCTTGCCGGCGACGATTTGACTCCTAAGGCTGTGGAGCAGGCGATCACCCTTTCCCAGGAAAAATACTGCTCGGTGGGCGCCACGCTCCGGAGTGTCCCACAAATCACCACCGAGTATGTCATCCAGCCGGAAAAAAACTCGAATCCGGGTTAAGGGGCCCCGGACCCCCATAGGGCGTCCTTTAGTCCGGATCGACGCCGGATCTTTCGCGATACCGTGCGGCGTATCACCTCTTCGCTTCCCCACAAGGCCACCCGGTGCCGGGCCCGGGTGATCCCGGTGTACAGGAGCTCCCTCGTAAGAAAGGGCAGGTCGGCATCTGAAAGGATTAAAAATACCTCATCAAACTCTGAACCCTGGCTTTTGTGAACCGTCATGGCGAAAGCGGTTTCATACTCCGGAAGCCTGGAAATGGGAACGACCCTGAGTTTCCCATCGGTTCCTGAAAAAAGTGCATATAGGCCTTTTTCAGGATCGGACCACACCAGACCCGCATCTCCGTTGAAAAGCTGTGTTTCATAATGGTTCCGGGTGATGAGAATCGGCATTCCGCGGTATCCCAATCCGTGCCGAAGCGCACCGGCGGGGATCAGACCCTGGCCCTGGAAGAGCTTTTCTGCAAAAGCATTGATCGTCTCCACTCCAAACGGCCCCTTATTGACAGCGCACAGAATCCTGAATCGTTCCATCGCATTTAAGGCTTCTTGCGGATCTTGGGCTTTCAGACACGGCTTAAACCCTCTCAGGACCGCCGCAGAAAGGATCTCCTGATATTCATCGGCCCTTTTTCCGGAAACCCATCGGATGTCGTCATACTTTTCAGAGCAGAGGACGTCCATCACCCCATCCGCATCCCCTTGGATTGCCGCTCGGCTCAATCGGCCGATTCCGCTCGTCTCGGAAAAGCGATAATTCTTTTCAAGCGAAACGATGCAATCCGAAAGTCCTCTTTCTTGACCCTTTCGGAGGCCAATCGTGCCGTCTGGGAGGCCCAACGCGGCCTCCATCTCCTCGGTCGTTTCCTTGGCATACCCTGATGGATGCGCGAAGCCGCAGATGTCCTTCAGCACATAACCCGCTTCCACAGAGGCCAGCTGGTCGCTGTCTCCCATGAGGACGACCCTGGAAGGCTCTGGCAAGGCCCGGAAGAGTCTGGCCATGAGGGGTAAATCGATCATGGACGCTTCATCAACGATTACCAGGTCGGCCGGGAGCTGGTTTTTTTCAAAAAACCGAAAATCGGTTCTTCCGGGAATGCTTCCCAGCAAGCGGTGAAGGGTAGCGGCTTCTTCCGGTATCATGGCCTTGACCGTGTCGCTGACCGGAAGAAAACCTTTTGCAAGACGGATGGATTCCTTGAGCCTGGCCGCCGCTTTTCCGGTAGGGGCCGCCAGATGGATCCGCAATTTTCGCGGCTCTTCGAGTTCGCTGACCAGTGCGAGAATTTTTGCTGCCGTGAAAGTCTTGCCGGTTCCCGGTCCTCCGGAGATGACGCAGAGCCGGCGGGTGGCGGCGATATAGGCAGCCGCTCCCTGCCGATAATCCGATGCGGAAGCATTCCGGGGGAAAAGCCGCGCAAGGGCTGCCTTCAGCCGATTCCGGGAAACCTCTGGAAACGGCATCTGGGTACGGCTGAGGATCTTATTTGCAAGGGATGTTTCATCCTGCCAGAAGCGATGCAGGTAAAGCCGGGCTTCCGCATCCAAAACCAAAGGGGTGAACGTATCCCCTTTTCCCACCATGCGGTTTTGTTTCAACCCTTTCATCCAGGGCCCGGCCGCCGGACAGACGAGTTCCGGTATGCCGTTTTCCGCTTCCAACAGACACTGACTTTCGATCTCTTTCAGGTCCATGCATACATGCCCCATGGCTACGTCATGGCTGGTTAAAGCCGCTGCCATGAAAAGATCGAAATTATCGGAACCCGAAAGCCGGAGGATGAGGCGGCCGAAGCGGACATCCAATGCCGACAGGATCCCTTTTTCAAGGAGTCGGGGCAAAACGGACGCCAAAGGGCTTTGCGTAAGATTCATATTCTTCCCTGAGGTATCAAAATCTTTTCCAGCGCCATGATTTTATTGATATCCGGCAGATCGTAGTAGACCCCTGTCCCGGAAACCCCGGTCTCCGGATCAGGGGATATGCCCCGGATGAAAAGATAAAAGACGCCGCCGAAATCCCTTTCGTAGGAAAATCCCGGTTTTTTCAATTTCAGATACCGATACAGAGCGAGAACATAAAGATGATATTGGAGGAAATAATAGTCTTCTTCAACGGCCCGGATCAAATGGGAGTCGGAGTAAGCATCCCAATCGTTTCCCAAAAGATTCGATTTCCAGTCGATGAGATAGTATCGTCCCCCCTGAAAGGCCACCAGATCCATAAAACCCCGCATGAACCCTTCCCAGGGAGAGAAGAAAAGCTTCCCCATACGCCCTGAAAAATCAGCCGCCCTCCCCTTTTTTCCCTTTTCGCCAAAGGATGCCGCCAAAATTTCGGGGGATACCCGTTTTACCGGAAAGTTAAATTCCATTTCGTGAATCCGGTCCGTCGGTGGAAGGGCTGAAAGAATCAGGTCTCCTCCTGCGGCCGGCAGACGGGTGGAAAGGATCCGGCTTGCCGCAACACAGACGGCTTCTTTCCAACCCGTATCGAACCCGAAAGCGGAAAGAGCTGCAGTCGCCAGATCCGTCTGTTGCATGGGAGATCTGGAAAAATCGAGGTCTTCGAAAAAGGCATGAAAGAAGCGCCCGGCATAGGGACCGGCAGGAAAGGAAAAAAGGTTTGCGGGTTCCAATGTCACCGGCGCTTTTATCGTTTCCGTCATGTCATCGTCCGTCCATCGGGCGCGTTCCGGAGCACTGGTGATGAGAGACGAGTAGCTCGAAACCTTCCATCCGGCCGGGATACTCCCCGTAAATTGCCGGTGGGAAAGCATCAGGGGCGTTTTCTTTTCCGGACGCTGTTTTATTATTTTCTCCTCCGGAAGACGGGAAACAGCGATGCATCCGCCGGACTTGGCTTCCATGGCTCGAAGGTCTGCCAATAATTCAGCGTCGCTTTTTTTAGAAAATGAATCCTCCAAAATTTGTGACGGAAGTCGGGCCGGATCGCTGAAATCGGCACCCGGGAGATGATGAAAAAGGTAAACCATGGCGGACGACTCTGCCGTGTGGATCCTTCCCCAAACCAGGTAGCATCGTTTCTTTGCGCGGGTAACCGCCACATAGAGGAGCCGGATGTTTTCCGCCAGGCGCTCCTTCTGGGCCAGGAAAATACCTTTCGGATTGGTCTTTGGGTCCAGATCCACCACTAGTCCAAGGCCTGAATCCGGATCATGGAAGGACAATGCCTCTTCCTTTGCCTCGGCGCTTTCCCATGCGAAGGGACAGAAGACGACAGAGTACTCGAGTCCCTTGCTTCGATGCATGGTGACGATGTTCCCCGCATTTTCATCGCTTTCGAGCCTCAGTTGATGCGCATCCGGACGAGGAGAATCGGGATCCCGCCGCTCGGATATCCATTTCATGAGTCCTTCCATGGTGAATGGATGCGACGCCGAAGCTTCCTGGATGAGTTCCGTCAGGTGGGCGAGGTTGGTCAATCGCCTTTCGCCGTCCGGGTACCGGATCAGACGCGCCTTCACTCCTTCGCGCTTCATAAGCCCGGCAAACATGGGGATAAATCCCCGGGTATGCCACAGATCGTGATACTCCCGGAACCGGATAAGCGTCGCTTCAAGGACTCGATTTTCCGACTTCTCCGAATCCAAGCCGGCCGCGGTAAGCCCCATGATGTCCGTTGCCAGAGCAGCCCTGACCCTAAAAGGATTCAGGGGGTCCAGAATCCCCAGAAGGAGGCGTTCCAGTTCGACGGCTTCGTGGGAATCGAAAACATTTTCGTCACTGAAAAGAACCGCCGGGACCCCCTGGTGTGCCAGGGTCTCCTTGACGATCCGCGCCTGTCGATGGGTACGCACCAGGACGGCGATCTCATTTTCCTGAAAAGCCCGGGAGTCGACGAGGGAAACAATCTCCGCACTCACGGCTTCGGAAACAGCTGCCACCGCTTCCGTCTTTCCGATGGCCTTCCCCTCTTTTCCCGACAAAAACCAGATCCTCAGGGCGGCCCGATCGAAGGTTTGCTCGGTTTCGGTCTTCAGGGCGGCACTTCCGGCGTGAAAGGGTATCCCCTCGAAGAGAAACGGATGGGAAACATTGGAAAAAAGCGTGTTAACCGACTGAACCAGCCCGGGAGTCGATCGAAAATTCCGGGTGAGGGTGTGGCGTTTTTGGGCGTGTTTCGCGGCTTTCATATAAGAAAAGACGTCCGCGCCCCGGAATCCGTATATAGCTTGCTTGGGGTCTCCGATCATGAAAAAGGCCTGCCCCGGTTTTGAAAAAAGCCGGGAAAAGATCTCGTATTGGACCGGATCGGTATCCTGAAATTCATCCACCAGTGCTGCCTGGTATCTCCCGGTCACCGACCGGATCAATGGGGCTCCTGCAACACCGCGCAGTGCGTTTCGGACCGTCAAGAGGAGGTCCTCATAAAATTGGACCCGGAGACGGTACTTTCGTTGGGCGGTCTCGGCTTCAGCGTACCGGAAAAATTCTGTCTTTAAAGCCATCAGATGATCGTGCATCTGAGTTTTCAGGGCATCGGCAGCTTCTTGAAACGCCCCGCACAGATCGAAAAACGGGTGGGCCGGGGTTTTACATTCCTTTTTCGTATGTTCTTTTAATTTCTTTGGGGTGAACCGTTCGAATCCTTCCACCAACGGGAATCCCGGTGCGTTGGATTCGGATAAGCAATCCATGCATTCCGCCAACTCCATGATGCCCTTTTCGGTGTAGATGCGCCGATTCAGTGCGGGGTCTTTCAGGCACATAAGAACGGAGTTTCTGGATTTTTGCCACGCTTTTTTAATCTGGCAAAGGAGCCTGCGAAACGCATCCAGTCCGGAAATCGGGGATTTTTGAATTTTGGGAAGGAGGGTGATCTCGGGATGGCAGATATTCCTCAGCATCGAACAAAGCGTCTTTGGATCATTCCATGAGTCTTTGCAATAATTGATGAACTCGGGCGGCGCAGGATGGAAATGAATCCGCCAGAAATCGTCACATACCTCCTGAACGATGGAAAGGGGGTCGGTGACAAGGTCCATATCAAAACAAGAGCCGGTCTCAAAAGCCCATTCCTGCAACAGACGATTGCAAAACCCGTGTATGGTAAATATGGCAGCTCGATCGAATTCCCGGAGTGCGTCGGTGAGGATCTGAACGGCGTATCGGTTGCGGCGAAACTGGAAGACGATATGTTGCATCACCGCATCCTCACCCTGGATCGCACCCGTGGCCAATGCCTTTCGGGCCTCGCGGAGCCTTTTTCGGACCCGCATCCGCAGTTCTTCGGTAGCGGCATTGGTGAAGGTCACCACCAGGATCTGTTCCACCCTCAACCTTTTTTCAAGAAGCAGCCTTAAAAAAATCCCCGTGATGGACCAGGTCTTCCCGGTACCGGCGCTGGCTTCGATCAGTGTGGTCCCTTCCAGGGGGACGGAGCAGATATCCAGTTCCTTCATGCCTATGACTTCCTCTTTTCCAAATGGGCGAACAGGGGGGCAAACACGGTTTCTGCATATTGCTCAAACAGGGTCCCTATAGGATCAATTCCCCTAAAGCATCTCTCGATATAAGGGTCCAAGGCGTCTCCCGCTGCGAATTCGTTTCCCGTCCATTTTGTCTTTGCCCCTTTCAGGGCTTCCTCCCTGGATCGACCCTTGTAAAACCTTTGCCGGGCATATTCGAAGGATGATTGAGGAAAAAGGAAAACGGGCTGCAAAAGGCCTTCTCGATAGAGATTGATAAGCGATTCCAGCAAAGATGAGGCTTCACGGACCGGGTGAAACCGAAATAGGGCCTCCTTGCAAAAATACAATGTTTCTCCGGACTTTTCCGTCGAGACGGCCGCCAGAAACAGGTGACGGATCCAGGAATCCAGCAGGTCTTTTCCCCGGGTTTTAACATACCGGTATCGGATCAATCGACCCCGGAATACCAAGCCGACCTTGCCGGAAAGGGTCAGATTGTCAAAATGGATTTCACCCGAGAACTCCTCGGGCTTTTCATGGCCAAAAAGCGCTTTGACCTTTCGGCTGAACTTAGCAACATCCTGATTCAAATGATGAAATAGGGCCAAGCCCACATTTCCATGGGGAAGGCGACCCTCAAGACGCCATATCCGATGGACATTTTCAGGGACCGATCCTTTGAGATGGGCCTCGATGAGGTCCTGGGCCAGCCGATAGGTTTCCAGACCATCCAAGCCAAACGGTTCGCGCTCCAGAAGCGGCTGCTCTCCTTCGGAAAGATACACTCCGAGTCGATTTTTCATGAAAAAGGCTGACGTGTTTGAAAAAAAACGGCACAAAACCTCCAGATCCAGATGTGCGAACACCTCATCTGGTGCATCCAGAGGGAATTCGATGAATGGAGGCGGGGTGACTGAAAGGGGTTGCCCTTCTTTTGCGGCGAGAAAATCCTCTTCGGAATAACTGAACAGAACCGAATGGTTTTGAAAATAGGCGGGTGAAAATGGGTGAAGTCGGTGATGGACTACCAGATCGGTTTCCGGGATTCCGTATCCATCCCGAATGTAATCCAACAGCTGTGTCACAAGCACTGACGGAGGTATGACGGTGTTATCCTGGATATTCAACCCCACGTAACTGATATACAGTCTCCGCCGCGCCGAAAGGAGGGCTTCAAGAAAGAGGTATTTGTCATCCCGCCGCCGGGAGCGATCTCCGGCCCGGGGTTTAAGGGCCATCTTATCGAACGTCAGAGGATGGTCTTGCCCCGGATAGGCTCCATCGTTCATTCCCACCATACAGATCACCTGGGCCGGAATGCTCCGCATGGGAAGCAGGGTGCAGAAGGTCATGCCTTCCGAAGCAAACCGATGACCCTCTGTTTTCCGTTTCAAACGCTCCTCGAGATAATTCCTGACCACCGGAAAATCCACTTTTTCTTCGAATCCGGCCTGGGTTCCCACCCATCCCAGGTGATGGATCGCATCCTCAATGGCGAAAATCCCCTGGCTTGCCGATGTGTCCATATCCATAAAATCATGAAGTAATTGATCAATTAATTCTATCCAACCATCGATATTATTTATAGAATAATAGTTGTTATAATAAATGACGGCGGTATCAAAAAATGCGAAAAATTTTTCCAGGGTTTTAACGAATTCGCCGGATACGGCGCCGTATGGTAAAACACCGGCCACATCTTTTTCTCCTTCTTCGATCATAGCGTATCCTAGGAGCAGCCGCTCGAGTCCGGCTTCCCACGTATTTTCCTTAAAACCGGGAATGCCCCACCGGTTCCGATCTTCGGAGTTTACCCCCCATCGAATACGGGTTTCCCGGATCCATCTCTCGATGGTCCTGACTTCCGCCTCGGATAGATTAAAGCGATGACGGATGGGAGTATACTCAAGAATCCCCAGGAGTTGGGAGGCACCCAGGCGGGCGTCATAAAGAGACAAAATAGATAAAAACGCTTCCACCGCCTCATCCTCCATGCCGATCCCCCGGTCTGCGATACGGAACGGAATTTCGGGACTTCCTTCCGACTGAGCACCAAAGACGGCCTGGATGAAAGGGGCATAGATTTCGATCTCAGGTGTCATCACAAGGATGTCCTGGGGGGTCATCTCCGGTTCAGATTCGAAAAGATCGAGGATCAAATCCCGGAGGACCTCCATTTCCCGCATGGGGCTGTGGCAGGCATGAATCCAAACGGAGCGATCCGATTTGACGGGTACTGGAGCCGCTCTCCCGACTCCGGCAGCCGCCTCCGGATCCGAAAGTGTGAAGATGTCCCTTTGGATCCGTGAAAGAAGAGTATTGCCGTCAGGCTCCTGGAATAGCTCTTCTACCCTTGCTTCAAGTGTATTGACGGTGGAAAAGAATTGTCTTCCCTGGACCCCCCAGGCCGATAGCAAACGGTTTCCTCTTTCCATATGGAGATCCTCACCTGAACCGATGGGCTCCGGATAAGCGGAATGGATACGTTGCGCTTCATAATCCGACACGATTTCGGACCAATACTCCCGGCAGGGATTCATTAAAAAGAGATACACGGAAACCTGTCGGGAAATTTCGGCCAGAATCTGGAGGTAAACCGGCGGGAGATAAGAGATGCCGAAGACGCAAACCCGATAAAAATGGGTATCCAGCCGAATATGCCCTTTCCGAATCTCTTCCACGAGGCGCCTCATCCAGAACGCCGGATGGGGATTGGGGCTTTCCGACATCAGGTCACGCCACAGCACCGCCTGCCAATCGCTTTCCTGACCGGATTCCCATGAAAAAACCATATCGGGCCGGAAGACCAGATATTGATCGAAAAGATGGGCGATCTTTCGGGAGATCCCGTAGCGCTTCAGCCGGTCATCCCCCCCTCCCAGATAGGCCGAAAGGGGTTCAAAGATCGGGTCCCGGATCCGGTCTTTGAGGTGTTTCATGATGCGAAACGTCATGACTTCCGGATCGAAAGCATACGGAGGAATAAATTCCGGAAAGCATTTCTTGAAGATATCTTCCAAAAAAGCTCTGGGAAAAGGAAAGACCATGTTGGCGCAGATCCCGTTGATCCGAGCCAGGGCCATGCGGATCCAGCGCTCCATTCCCTTGCTTTGAACCACGACGATATCCGGAGCAAGGGGTTCTTCAAGCGGTTGTGCCGCGATGTCCGCCAACCGCTCGACAAGCACTTCCAGTCGATTACCGGTGATGAGGGTCAGGTGCGCCATGCGAAGGCCGGTACAAATGGGTTCGACGGATTCCTGAAAAAGAAACTTCGAAGATTGAAAAAAAGAGGCGAAAAGAACGGACCATTCATAAAATCATGGCCACCACCTGGTTCACAAGCTTTTCGATTCCTTCGGCCACTTCTTTGATACCGGGCCCCAGCATGTATGCAGGAGTGGACACGAGGCGGTTGGCCTTGTCAATGTGGATCTGATCCACCCGACAGGCCCGATGCACCCCGCCCATGGTTTCGATGGCAGCAGCAGTCCCAGGATCGTCTCCGATGGTCACTTCGGGTCTTCGTTCCGCCAGGGCTTTGGTTACGGTGGCGGGGGAAATACAGATGGCGCCGATGGGCTTTTTGGCTTTGGCCATCTCGGTTAAAAGCCTTTTGACTTCCGGATGAACCTTTGCATCCGGACCTTTGATGGCGAAATTGCTTAAATTTTTAGCCGCACCGTATCCTCCCGGAATGATGAGGGCGTCGAGATCGGAGGCTCTGACGTCCTTGATGTTTCGGATATCCCCCCGGGCGATCCGGGCCGATTCCACCAGTACGTTTCGTCGTTCTTTTTCCTCTTCGCGGTTCAGATGATTGACCACATGGAATTGATCCATATCCGGAGCCATGCAGACGCTCTTTGCGCCGGCGCGATCCAGTGTCAGCAACGTAATGACCGCCTCGTGGATCTCCGTTCCATCAAAAACGCCGCATCCCGACAATAAGACGCCCACACGTTTCTCCATAGCCATTCTCCTTTTCTAAGCATCCGTGGCCAGCACATGTCGATCCAAGACAAAACAGATCAACTCGCCCTCGAAAACTCCGGCTTATTGAAAGAACATTAGAACTGAAATTCTCTTTTCACAAAAACTTTTCTACACGCTTCAACGACGCCGGGATCATACAAACGACCGTTATTTTTTGTGATCTCTTCCAAAGCGGCATCAACACCCAGGGCCGGTCGATAAGGACGATGCGAGGCCATGGCTTCCACAGTGTCGGCCACTGCCATGATGCGGGCTTCCAGAAGTATCTGGTCACCGGTTAGGTTCCTGGGGTATCCGGACCCGTTCATCCTTTCGTGATGCTGGAAGACGATCTCGGCGATGGGCCAGGGAAACTCAATCCCGCATAGGATATCATAGCCGGATTGTGGGTGTATTTTAATGAGCTGAAATTCCGCGTCGGATAATCGGCCCGGTTTGCTCAAGATTTCGGCGGGTACAGCGATTTTTCCGATATCATGTATTAGAGCGGCCATGAAAATTCCCTCCACCCGGTTTTCGAGAAGGTTCATTTCCAGGGCGATGGCCCGGCTGAGCTTGGCCACTCTTTGCTGATGCCCGGCGGTGTATGGGTCTCGACGTTCTACAATACCGGCCATGGCTTGGATGGTCCCCACCATGGCGCTTTGGAGCTTATCGTAGCTTTGAGTGATGGCCTGCTCCATGCGTTTCCGTTCACTGATATCCCGAATGGAGGCCAGCAATGCCTTTTCTCCTTCCCATTCGGTTTCAACTACTTGCATTTCGGCAATTACAGGAGACCGGTCTCCATTTTGGATTTCGATTTCTGTGGTTTGTCCCACCCGAATCGGATAAACAAAGGGATGATCGACCAAGCAGGCCTCGCGGCCGGCAAACAGGTTTTGAGCCGCCGGATTGACGAATTGTGCGATATTTTTTTGGTCCAGGATGACGATCCCATCTGAATTGTTGGTGATCATCTGTCTAAAGTTTTTCTCACTCGCCCTCAGGGCGACTTCCGCATGGGTACGGGCCTGAATCTCATCCGAAAGCTTCTTGTTGGCTTCCAGAAGGGATAAGGTACGGGCCTTCACTCTCTCCTCCAGTTCTTGAAGGACGGATCGGTATTCCCGCTCCACCCGCCACTTCTCGCTCAGCGCAGAGGCAAACTGGAGTATTTCCTGGGGATAAAATGGTTTCTGAAGATAGAGGAGCTTGTCCACGGGTAAAATGGAACGGGCGGTCGCCAGGATGTTCACCCGGGCTTGACCCGTCACCAGAACGATGCCGACGTCGGGATCGATTTTTCGGATCTCCCGGGCGGTCCATATCCCGTCGGGTCCAGGGGGCATGTTGATGTCGAGAAAGACCGTGGAAAAGGGGCGGCCGGTATGTTGGCCTTCTTTTACCAGCGTTACGGCATGATCCCCTTGCCGGCTTTGGGCGACGTCGAAGTGCGGCATTTCCTGGGTATCGTCAATGAGGTACCGGCTGGAAGAAAGGATCTGGTAATATAGATCGAGGATCGTCTCTTCATCGTCCACGGTGAGGATTCGAAAGGGCTGTTCCTTCTGTGGCATGGCGACACTCCTATTCGGCTGATATCAGATCCAATGCATTAAAATTTTTAACACATCCGGGCGGTACGTTCAAGGATGTTTTAATAGATTGACCTAGTATGGTTGCTTCGGTTCTCATGAAAAGGAGGAGGTCCTTTTTAAAATCAAACCGAAACGAAGGGGGATGCCTGAAAAGAGAATATCGCTTTTAGACCAACCCCTTGATTTTCTTAATGTCTTTCGACTTCCCCAGAATGATCAGTATGTCGCTGTCTTTTATGACAAAACTCGCCGGGGGTACGAGAATAAAATTTTCCGGCACAAGCTCCTTGATGGCGATGATATGCACATAGTATTTAGCCCTCAGATTCAGCTCTTGCAGACTTTTTCCGATGAACTGGCGCGGGGGGTCGACTTGAATCAGATCGAATTCGTCCGCAAGCGGGATAAAATCCAGGATGTTGGGCCGGGAAAGACCCTTTGACACACGCAGGGCCATGTCGCGTTCCGGATGGATGATTTCGGTTGCCCCGACGCGTCTTAAAATTTTACCGTGATCTTCGTCGAGTGCCTTGGCAAGAATCTTTTTTACACCGATTTCCTGAAGATACAGACAGATCAGGATGCTGACGCTGATTTTCGTGCCGGTTGAAACAACCACCCCGTCCATGTCCTCCAGCCCTATCGCCTTTAAAGCATCCTTGTCCGTGGCATCCATGACAATGGCCTCGGTCGAGTAAGGATCGACGGCCTGAATCTTCCCTTTATCTATGTCAATGGCCACTACCTCATTCCCATCCTCAAACAACGCCCTGGCCGTATGAAAGCCAAAATTTCCGAGCCCTATGACTGCAAATCGTTTCATTTCCGTTTTTCCTTCATCCGATCATGATATTTTCTTCCGAATACTCAATACCATGGGTCGCACTTGTTCCGATAATGATATACGAAAAGGTGAGAATCCCTACCCTGCCTAAAATCATCATCAGGATGATCCAGCACTTACCCCAAAGATTTAATACCGGGGTTATACCGATGGACAAACCTACGGTTCCAAAAGCCGATACGGTCTCAAAGAGATAAGCCAGGAAGTCGCCTTGTCGATGCGGGAACAGGTGGTTGCCTCCTGTATCTCCGATCAAAAGCATGAACAATACGGTGCTGATAATCCCAATGGAAACGAGAAGGAGCGAAATGCTTCGGGTCATCGTCTCCGGGGGGATGCTTTTCTTAAACATGTTGACACGTCGCTTTCTTTGCACCCGACTCAAGATGAATGCCGTCAAAAGCGCCAAGGTTGTGGTTTTAGCTCCGCCGCCGCACGAACCCGGCGAGGCGCCGAAGAACATGAGGAAAATCATCATGGCGAGGGTGGCATCCTTTAGCGAGGCGATGTCCACGGTGTTGAAACCTGCGGTGCGACAGGTGATCGACTGGAATAAAGGCACCAGAAGGCGATGGGACAAGGAGGGGGTTTCCCAAAGCGTTTGCCGCTCCAACAGTGCGAACATGAGCGCACCGGACAAAATTAAGACCAGAGTCGTGGCGAGAACCGCTTTTGTCTGGATGGAAAGCCTTTTGTACCCTCGGTTTTTCCTTAAAAACCGGGATTGAAGATCGTAAAGCACGGGGAAACCGATACCGCCGACAACGATTAAAAAACATATGGTGATATTGAGAAGAAAAACGTCGCTGTAATGCATCATGTTGTCCGAAAAAAGGGAAAAGCCTGCGTTGCAGAAAGCCGAAATCGAATGAAAGACGGCGGTATAAAAAGCCTGGAAGAAAGGAAGTTCTTTGCTCCAATGAACCGTCAGCAGAATCGTTCCAATGATTTCTGTAATTACGGTGAAAAGAAAAACGCTTTTAACCAATCTGAATATATCTTCTCGGGGCGTATGGGAAAACACGTCCTGCAGGATCATGCGTTGCCGAAACGAAATGCTTCGTCCGAACAGTCGGAATAAGAGCACCGAGATGGTCATGATCCCCAATCCGCCGATTTGAATCAACAAAAGGATGATGCATTCGCCGAAGGCTGAAAAATAGCTTCCGGTATCCACCACTACAAGTCCGGTAACACACACGGCAGAAGTGGCCGTAAACAAGGCATCGATCAGGGCGATACTTCCGCTTTTCGTAGAGTTGGGAAGTTTAAGTAAAAGAGCGCCCATAATAATGGCACACAAAAAGCTGGCCAGTACCATGACCGCAGGATGTATCTTGAGGACTCTGCTGCTCCAGGTCATGACGTTTCCCTCGGATTGATAAAGTATTCACAGAGTCGATGGCCTTCCGTTTCACACACCTCATTCAGCCGTTTCCCACCCAGCACCATCCGATTTTGCCATGCGCCGCACACAATCAATTCTCTTCGACTATCGATAGGCTCATAACGCAAAAAAGGGCACAATCTAGACAAAATCTTGTCGATATGAAGCGAGAATCCGGTTTTCAAAATTTGCGCAAAGATACGTTCGGGATCGATTTGATCTTGAACTCGTTGCAGATCCACGAAATCCACTCCGGCTTCTTTCATTCGCTCAACCAAATCCCGATGCCATCGATCGACGGAGACGAATAGAGGCACTTTTCGGGTCAACGGGTTATGTTTCAGGTAAGCGCATAACTCGATAATCCCGGGCCGGGCACGGATCCATCGAACGGAAAAGCAGAGTATGGTCAAACGGTACGTTGTGGTTGTCGCAGCATTCAGACAAGAAACCGGACTCTCAACAACAGTACACCCAGAGGGTTTGGCGATTTCCACCCTTTCATGAAGCTGACAAACCAGAATCTTGGATTGACCCGGCGGAGTCTTCATTTTATCTCCAAAGTGCGAACCTTGGTTGATGCCTTATCCCGTGTGTTTCCCATGGAGCAGAGAAAACAAAGCAAAAGGGATGCCAGATGATTTAACTATTTATTTTGATTTGGATTTTTACAAATTTGGGGTGTGCTGGAAAAGCAAACGAGAAAGAATCATTGAATGATGCAAGAAAAAGAGCTTGCAGAATGCAAGATCATCAATCCAATTGGAATCTTTTTCTTTTTCGCCACAACGTCGCCGGATCGATTCCCAGAATTTTTGCCGCTTCTTCGAGAGAATCCGCATGTAAGATCACATTTTGGATGTGATTTTTTTCCATATCGGCCAAACTTTCAAGCGCTGGAGAGGAGCCAGAGGAAGGTTTAAAATTCACAATATTCGGCGTAAGGTCATCGATGGAAAACGCGGCCTCACGGGCCATGATGACACCGCGTTCGATCACGTTGATCAGCTCCCGAATATTGCCCGGCCAGGGATAGTTCTGAAGCCTTTGCAGGGCATCGGGTGAAATATGCTGCATCGCTTTGGCATTCATTCGGGCGGAGCGCTTCAGATAGTGTTCGGTCAAAAGCTCAATATCTTCCGGTCTCTGCCTGAGAGGCGGCATGAAGAGTTCCAACACGTTGATTCTGAAAAAAAGATCTTCCCGGAAAGCGCCGTCACGCACGAGTTCCTCCAAATCCTTGTTCGTGGCTGCGATCACGCGTACATCCACATGCTGAGTAACGGGATCACCCAGGCGTTCGAACTCCCGGTGTTGTAAAAAACGCAAAAGCTTTCCTTGAATCGGAGGAGGTATTTCTGATACTTCGTCTAAAAAAACAGTTCCGCCTTCCGCCAATCTGAGCTTACCCACTTTATCGCGAAGGGCGCCGGTGAAGGCCCCTCTGACATGCCCGAACAAATCACTTTCCAAAAGGTTCTCTTGAAGGGCTGCGCAGTCCACGGTGACAAAGGGGTACTCGGCACGCGGGCTCCAATCATGGATCAATCGCGTCAGCAACCCTTTACCGGTCCCGCTTTCCCCGGATATCAGGATGATCGCGTTGGATTCGGCTGCCTGCCGTGCAGTTTGGAGGATCCTTCTCATTTTACGATTGCGGGTCAATATGCCTCCCTCCGAAAAGATTCCTCTAAGCGCGGCGACTTCGGTTTCCAGCGTGTGAAAACGTTTGAGTCTCTCCAAAACTAGATCGAGCTGACCCGGCACAAAGGGTTTCGGCAGATAATCGAAGGCGCCCATCTTGACGGCACTGACGGCGGTTTCGATGCTGGCGTAAGCCGTGATCATCAAAACATGCGATTGATTGCCGCTGGTGATGATTTCTCTTAAGATGTCCAGCCCGTCCCGGTCCGGCAGTTTCATATCTAATAATACGAGATCGGGCGTTTCGCGATGAAAAAGCTCCAAACCCTTGACCCCGGAAGATGCGGTAAAGACTTCAAGGCCCCGGTCTTCGAGATATATTTCCAAAGTGGTCAGGATGCTTCGATCATCATCAATAATCAACGCTTTTTTCATAGCCTTTGCCCTCTTCGGCGGGTATCCAAAAAACAAATGTCGTGCCTTTACCGGGACTGCTTTCCACCCGAATATCACCCCTGTGCTGCTCGATGACGTCTTTGACGATAGCCAAACCCAATCCGATGGTTCCGCTTTTTCCGCGTTCCGAAAACTGGGAAAAGCGGTCAAAAATATGCGGCAGATAGTGTGCCTCAATCCCGCTCCCCGTATCGCTGCATTTGAAATAAAACCGTGATCCGCTCTGATGAACATGAAACCGGATGTATCCGCCGCGTTCGGTGTATCGCAGGGCGTTGCCGACTAGATTCGTGATTACCCACGGGAAACGAAAAGAGTCGATGGTTAGCTTCGGCAAGCCTTCTGCAATTTCGATCTGAAGCATAACCCCCTTTTGCTCAGCTTGCTTCATCAGCGGGGCAAGGCATTCCTCCATGACGATAGCGACATCGAGTGTTTCTTTGTGACGCGGCCGAGTCATGGTTTCGAGTCTGGAAATATCTACCAATTCATTTACCAGGCTTGACAGTCTCATACACTCTTCCTGAGCTGTTTTTAGCAGCTTTGCCCGCTTTTCCCCTCCAAGTTGCCCCCCTCTTTCATGGAGCAATCCGATGCTCATCGAAAGTGAGGTCATCGGAGTCTTCAGTTGATGGGAAATATCGGCGATAAATCTTCCCTTGGCCTCCTCGATTCGGCGAACCTTTTCTTTTTCGACGGCAATAATATCGTCACGGTAACGATCATAGAGTTCGAGGCGATTAAACAATTGATTGAACGAAGAAATCAAAAATCCGATTTCATCTTTTGACCGCGGGTTGATTTTGGGATATACCCCGCTTCCTTCTCCGGTATTAGAAAGGCTTCGCGCTAAAGTCATCATTGGCTTTGCGATGCGATAGGACAAGAAGGAACTCAGAATCAAAATAACTCCGATGACAATGGTGAACAGGATCACTGCATCTCTCTGGGCACGACTGGCCAAAAGTCGGGTCTGCTGTTCGGCGCGCTCCATGGCCTCTTCGTTGATGTTCACCAAATCCTCAAAACGAGATACCATGTCAGCCGTCAGTGCCAAAAATTCAGCGAAACGCGCATTTTCCCACAAGCTGACATCCGCTTTGGACAAAACATGGATAACCTCTTCATAGCCGATATAGCCTCTGATTAAATGATCGATAACCTCCTGTTCTCCGGATTCGGTGACATTGTCCCGACAAATCATCAGAGGATCGGATAGATTTTTCAATAGCTGGTCTGGCACCAAAGCAGGGCTTTGCTTAAGAGACATTTGTTCCAGGAGCTGATTACGAGTTCCTTCAAGCATTTTACGGGCCTGCTGGGCGGCCTGGATGGATTTGTAGTTCTTGGACAGGATCTGTTCCGCACTTTCTCCAAGGGAGATTAAATACTGATGATTGAGCAACGCGGCAATCAAAAGGGCAAAGGTCGGCAGCAGGCTGACAACAAAGATCTTGAGCCATATCGGATACCGAACCGGTCTTTTTTCCTTCTTGAGGTCTTTTTTCTCTACCATAACCAACGCTTTATGATCATCTTTGTTCCATCGAATTTCTTTTTCCTATCTATTCGTTACATTGCATAGTTGGATAACACAGCTCTGCAATGACATATTCCTATTTACCCTCTTGCAATAAGACATTTCAATCGATAAAGATAGTGGAGGGATAAGCGAGGGAATTCCATGCAACACAGACCCGAAACAAGAAAGCAGAGATAGGTTTATCTTACTGTAATTTATAAAAATTATGGCGGAAGTGCATGGGAATCGAACCCACCCGAGACGGTTTTA
>Ga0066635_10000220_pt1 | contig 15846 bp, 11 predicted proteins | sample CryGeyCG2014_300_2_FD_59503 | JGI IMG/M metagenome (GOLD analysis project Ga0066635, IMG submission 59503) | Groundwater microbial communities from aquifer - Crystal Geyser CG06_land_8/20/14_3.00 | ecosystem: Environmental > Aquatic > Deep subsurface > Groundwater | place: USA: Utah: Grand...
AATTTCTTCAGCCGCAGCTGATCCGCCGAAGCATAGCGAAGGCGGAAACCAAATCCCAATTAATAAATGACTAATAAGTGCGAATTAAGAATCACGAATCACGATATGTCATTCCCGCGCAGGCGGGAATCCATATGGAGCCCTATTTATGCGCTAGATATAGATTCCTGCCTTTCATCCTTCGCAGTAGCTACGGAGAATGGATCGCAGGAATGACACACTCGGTGAACTAATTCGTACAGAAATTCGTGTCCATTCGTGTCTCATTCGTATAAATTCGCATAACCTATGTTTACAAAACAATTAGAAAAAATCGACACCAACTGTTATCGCCTCCCCAAAACTGGCAAAATGCTTGTGGAAGGTAAGATCTACGTTAACGACAACCTATATCCTCACATCTTTAAAGACAGATCTTTGGAGCAACTAGCTGAGGCATGTGAGCTTACCGGAGTAATAGAACCCATTGTCGGCATGCCTGATATTCATGAGGGTTTTGGACTTCCTATTGGAGGAGTGATGGCAATGGACTCTGAAAAAGGGTTAATCTCAGCAGGATCTGTAGGAATGGATATTAACTGTGGAGTAAGACTTATCCGAACCGATATTCCATACGATCCAAAAAAGATGGATAAGTCTTTTATTAGAAAAATAATGATTGAAATTGAGAATAGGATTCCCACAGGAGTAGGTAAAAAAGCAAAACGAAAAAAGCTTACTATGGACACCTTCGAAAAAGTAGTAACAAAAGGGTCAGCGCTTCTTACAGATAAAGGTTATGGTTTTCCTGAAGATAAAGAAGCAACTGAAGAAAACGGCTGTCTTAAAGGAGCAAGTCTATCTTCTGTAAGTTCTAGAGCAATCCAAAGAGGAGCATCCCAACTTGCAACTTTGGGTGGCGGAAATCATTTTATAGAAATTCAACACATTACAGAAGTTTTTGATGAAAAATTAGGTGAGGAATTTGGATTAAAAAAAGGAAACCTTGCAGTAATGATTCATACAGGTTCCCGTGGCTTTGGTCATCAAATTTGCACTGATTATACTAATATTTTATGGCAAGCAGGGAAAAAATACGGAGTTTATGTTCCAAGAATGGGCTTAGCAGCTTGCCCTATTAGCTCTAAAGAAGGAAAAGATTATTTTTCTGCCATGGCATGTGCTGTAAATTTTGCTTTTTCTAATAGACAGCTAATCGTGCATGATGTAAGGCAGGCTTTCGAAGCAGTCTTCAAAAAATCAGTTAAAAGTCTTGGAATGGAGCTTGTCTACGACGTAGCACATAATATTGCTAAATTTGAGACTTTTAGAAACAAGAAAATTCTAATACATAGAAAAGGAGCAACAAGAGCACTCTGCCCGGGACATCCAGACAATCCAGAAAAGTATAAAAATACTGGTCATCCTGCTATTATCCCAGGAAGTATGGGAACAGCATCGTTTGTTTTAGTCGGAACTAAAAAGGCAGAGGATACATTTTTCTCAGTAAATCATGGATCGGGAAGAATGATGTCTCGAGGTCAAGCAAGAAGGACTATTTCTAAAGAACAGTTTGAAAAAAGCATGGGAGAAATTTTATATAATACAAGAAGTTTCAAGGATGTTCTCGACGAAGCACCTGATGCTTATAAAAATATTTATGATGTGGTCGATACTTTAGTTGAAGCAGGGATTACTAAAAAAGTTGCAATGTTGAAGCCTTTAGGTGTGATAAAGGGCGCGGACTAAGCTTGAGATAACTTTAAGACCTTAAATAGAGAGGGGTGGAAGAGGGTGGAAAGGTGCCAAAAGATCTATCTTATTCAGTTTTCAAAGACCTAATGACCTTCCCTCTCCCGCCCTTAAAACTAATTATACACAAAACAAAATATTATTAAAATTACAATTTATAATCCAGTGAAGAGCAAGACAGCTAGAGTAAGGACTATCTTTTTCTCTAAGGCTCTGAGTGTAATAAAAGGTGTGGATTAAGTTTAGTTATTAAAATAAAAAACGAGGAAGAGACCGATAGAAATTTTTTGCGCTTTCACTGTTCTCTTTATTTTTTCCCTCCTTTCTTTTATATTATCGGCCTCAATCCTCATGTCGGGTTTGGTCCCTTGCCCCAGAGGACCAACCCAACTTATATAACATTATACAACTCTAGAGAAAATGAATTATAATCTAAAACGCGACTATAACAAACGCGAAACAAAAGCTGACAAAGAGAAAGAAAAGAGTCGCTCTAAGATAACATTATGAAACTTGCCGAGTTTAATTACAATCTCCCCAAAAAGCTAATTGCGCAAACACCAAAAAAGCCGAGAGACCTTTCTCGGCTTTTAGTATTGGATAAAGAGAAAGGAAAGATTGAGCACAAGCATTTTTATGACCTACCAAAATATTTAAAAAAAGGTGATACGCTAGTAATGAATAATTCTAAAGTTATCCCCGCTCGGCTTTGGGGAAGAAAAGAAACTGGAGGAAAAATTGAAGTTCTACTGCTTAATAAAATTAATGACAGTACTTGGGAGTGCCTGCTTGGAGGAAAAGGAAGAAGAAAGAACTTGAATATAAATTTTGATAAAGAATTTGTCGGGAAAGTTATTACAGAAAAAACAATTAATGGTATCTGGAAGATTAAATTTAATAAATCTGGAAAAGAATTATCACAAAAAATTAAAAAAATAGGAGAAACGCCAACCCCGCCTTATATTAAAAAGAAATCAAACTTAACTTCTTACCAAACGGTTTATGCAAAACACGAGGGCTCAGTTGCAGCACCAACCGCAGGTCTTCATTTTACAAAAAGATTATTGAGAGAGTTAAAAGATAAAGGAGTAAAAATTGAGTTTGTAACTTTGCATGTTGGTCTGGGTACTTTTCAACCAGTAAGGGTAGAAAATATAGAAGAGCACAAAATGCACGCTGAGTTCGCAAGTTTAGATAAAGATGTAGCTTCCCGATTAAATAAAATTAAAAAAGAAAAAAACGGAAGGATTATTGCTGCTGGTACAACTTCAGCAAGAGTTCTAGAAAGTTTTTGTAAGAATAATAAATTAACTCCCCAATCAGACTGGATAGATCTTTTTATTTATCCTGGATATAAATTTAAATTCGTTGACTGCCTTATAACCAATTTTCACCTGCCGAAATCAACTCTTCTGATGCTCGTCTCTGCTTTTGCCAGCAAAGAATTAATTTTTAAAGCATATAAAGAAGCAATTAAGAAAAAGTATAGATTTTACAGCTTTGGGGATGCGATGTTGATAAAAAAGGCGCGACTTACGAATCGCGCCTTCGGTACGGAATAAATATGAGGGTGGTTAAATAAAAACAATTGCGCTACAATACAATTGACAGTCCTCTTTAAAACTCATAGATGAGACTCTCTACTATCAAATTCTATAACTTCCGTAATTTCAAGGAGGTCTATTTGGAAATCAAAAAAAATCCTATTATTATCGTAGGTCCTAATGCATCAGGAAAAACAAACTTTTTGGAAGTAGTTCAAGTTCTGTCCTTTGGCAGATCATTCCGAGCAAGAAGAGAAAAAGACCTTATCAGATTTGGCCTTGATTTCTTACGAATAGAAGCTTACTTAGAAAAAAATAATAAAACTTACAAAATAGAGTTTACAGAAGAAAAACCAGAGAAAAAACCTCTGGCAAAAAAAGTAAAAATAAATGATACCAAAAAGAAAATAATTAATCTTGTGGGTTTTGTAAATTCCGTTTGGTTTTCTCCGCAAGATTTAAACATTATTCTAGGTGCTCCTAGTATAAGGCGAAGGTATCTAAACTTGGTTTTAGCCCAAGTTGACAAAAAATATGTTTATGCACTTGCTATGTATCACAGGATTATCAGTAATCGCAACCAACTTTTAGACCGTATTAAAAAAAGAGAGTCGCAAACAGAGGAACTTTTCTTCTGGGATCAAAACTTGATAGAACACGGGGTTTACCTTCTGAAAAAAAGATTAGAATTTGTCTCATACATTAAAAGACATATTACTAAAATCTATCAGGAGATCACAGGAAATCACAAAAAATTAGGCATCTATTTTAAAAGCAATTGCTTTACCTCTCAAAAAGAGAACTTACAAACTCAATACCAAGAGCAACTTAAAAAAAATTATGAAAAAGATATCTATTATGGCTTTACTGGGATGGGGCCTCATAGAGATGATTTTAAGTTGGTTCTAGACAATCATGGCATTGCAAGCTTTGGGTCCCAAGGAGAAATTAAAGCAACAGTGCTGGCCCTAAAAAAAATCGAAACTGAGTTTTTAAAAGAAAAAACAGAAGATGATCCCATTCTACTTCTAGATGATGTCTTCTCTGAATTTGATAAAGAAAGAAGAAAAAAGTTGATCTCTCAGATTGATGAGCAACAAACTTTTATCACTACTACAGAGCTTAGTTTTGTAGATAAAAAGTGTTTGAGAAATGCGCAAGTTGTTAACGTAGAAGAATTGGCTGGAAAAAGATTTAGGATACAAAAAACCAGCAAACAAGAATCGAGAGTTTAGAATTAACAACAAAAAAATATAGCAGGGCCGACTTTAGTCGGCCAAAAGCTAACTTAAGCCGGACTAAAGTCCGGTCTGCTCTAGAGAGATTTTTTTAATTTTTGCTTTTTAAACTTTAAACTTATGTTTAGACCTATATCTTTTGACATTAAAAAAACAATCAATAAATATGGACTTTTAAAACAGACTGAAGGTGCACAAATATGTAGTGTTTATAAAGAAATTCTAGTAAAAATAAAAAACAGAGGAGCAGCAAAAAATGCCAAACCTCTATTTTTTAAAAACAAGGTCTTAACGATTAAAGTCACCAACTCTGCTTGGGCGCAAGAATTGATGTTCGAACAAAAAAATATTATCGATTTAATTAACAAAAAACTAGGAAAAAAGCTAGTAGAAAGAATTCAATTTAGAATATAGCACATCTTTAGGACAAAGCTAATCAGGCAATTTGTCAGTCTACACCTATTTCATATCAAAAATTGAGCTTCATCCACTAGTGCCTAGTCCCTAGCCCCTAACTCACTGTAACAGTTACTTTACTCGATGTAATCGTTCCTTCACCTGTTGCTACTAGTATTGCAAATACTCTATACTTACCTGCCCCAGGATTTATCCAAGAAATGCTAAAAGTACTTCCTGCTTTGGATCCATTTCCTATGGTGGAAGTAGTACTTGTTGCTATGCTTTGATAGTAAAACACAACTTTATCAACTTTACTCAAGTCTCCTGAAACTTCCGCAGAAACTGCATAAGGAAATGACCCTGTTCCAATGGTAGTACTAGATGCTGGCTTAGTTATTTGTATGGAAAGACCTAGAATGTCAACTATGACAGAAAGTGAAGTCTCATTGTGATTACCATAAACATCATAGGCTACTACCCTAATATCGCAAGATCCAGAACTAGAAACACTTACAGTTTTACTATATGGAGAAGTAGTATCAGATCCTTGGGATGCACCATCTACAAAAAACTCAACCTTCTTTATACCATACGAAGATGATGCTGATACAGAAATCGTAAAACTAGACGTAATAATAGTATCTCCTGATCCTGGGCTAGTAATAGAAACCGAGGGTTTGTCTGCGTTTTCTCCATGAACATCACAGTAATCAGTAGGTGGCTTTGATTGAATTATGCCTTTCCTTTTTGCCCATATCTGTACTGGCCCTTCCCATCTTTTAAACTGCTCATCTTGGGAAGGATTTTTAGGATATGCGCCTTGAGGATCGTCTTTATTAACATAATAAAGAATACAGTGTACAGAACTATAAGTTCTATTTTCAATATAAGAGGCAGGGCAATCGTTTGTTGCAAGTTTATTCGATGCTTTACAAATCCTTGCTGTCTCTCCCGCTCTTTTACCATTTAAAACTGTTTTTTTAGTAGTTATTTTTTTAGGAGCAGGAAATTTTTCTATTTTAGTTCCTTTTAATGTTTTGGTCATAAAAGCATTCCAAAGTGGCGCTGCCACATAAATTCCCGGTGCATTTCTCATTTTAGAATTATCATTATTTCCTGCCCAAACTCCACAAGCAAGGCTTGGAGTATAGCCCACTGTCCAACCATCTCTGTATTCTTGAGTAGTACCAGTTTTTACTGCAGCAGGACGAGAGCCAAGATATAGAGAAGATTTTGATCCAAAAACCGGAGATCTTGCTTCATTATCAGAAAGAATACTATTAATATTTCTTGCTACTTCTTTGCCTAAAACCTGTTCCCTTTTTCCTTGCTTAAACTCCTCTATAACTTTCCCATTACTATCAGTAATTTTAAGAATTGGGGTTTTCTTTTGCTTTAGGCCATCATTTGCAAAAACGGAAAATGCCGCGGTTTCATCAAGAAGTTTTACCTCCCCACCTCCTAAAACTAGAGCAAGACCAAATTTCCCTTTCTCTAAAGTCGTAATTCCCATTTTCTGAGAAAGTTCAATAGTATCATCAATTCCAGCAAGGTATAGAGTTTTCACTGCATTAATATTGAGAGACATTGCAAGAGATTGTCTCATGGTCACAGGACCATGCTGTGATTTATCATAATTTTTAGGTTTGTAGCCTCCCCCAAAATCCGTATTTAAATCATAAAGTAAAGTATTGGGAGTAAATCCCTTTTCAAAAGCTTTAGCATAAGCAATGGGCTTAAAAGAAGATCCTGGTTGTCTAAGGCGTGTTGCCACATTAACATTACCATCGTTTTTTCTATCAAAGTAATCATAAGATCCTACCATAGTTAGTATCTGACCCGTCTTAGGATCAATGGCAACTAGGGCAGCGTTATTGGCACGATATTTTGTTCTATTAATCTTTACATATTTTTTAACTAAGCTTTCAGCAAGATTTTGCTTTGTAAGATCAATAGTAGTAATTACTGTAAAGCCGCTTTCTCGCACTTCTTTTTCTCCATATTTATCTGCTAAGTATTCCAAAACATACATTACAAAGTGAGGAGCTCTGATGTTTTCTTGATAAGGCTGTATGTTCCATTCTTCTTGCTTTGCTTTCTCTGCTTCTTCTTGTGAAACGTGACCCAATTCTTTCATAGTATCAATAATCCAATCTTGCCTTCTCTTTAGATCATCAGTATGTACTCCATATGGCGAAAGATAAGTAGGACGATTGGGAAGAGCAGCAAGCAATGCAGCCTCTGAGACAGTTAAGTCTTTAGCATGCTTTCCGAAAAAAGTTTCTGCTGCTGCTTCTATTCCATAAGCATTAGAGCCATAAGCTATTTCATTGAGATACATCTGAAGAATTTCGTCTTTAGAAAATTTCCTTTCCATTTCTATTGCCAAAATCAGTTCTTTTACCTTACGGGTTACTGTTCTCTCAGAGGTCAAAATAGAATTCTTGATAAACTGCTGGGTAATAGTAGAGCCTCCCTCCATTCTCTGGCCACGAATAGCCTTCCAAAACGCCCTAACTATTCCCCTAACACTAAAACCAGGATGAGAGTAAAAAGTCTTATCTTCTGCAGCAATGCTAGCATATTTAACATTGTCCCCCATTTTATCGATAGAAAGCATGGTACGTTTCTCATCCCCAAATGCTTCATACAAGAGAACTGTACCTGTGCGATCATAAATCTTAGTACTTTGAGCAACAGTGCGGGCATTAATTTTATCAGGGGAAGGTAAATCTCGAGAAAAGTAGATAAAAGCACCGACGAAAGCTACAGATCCTAAGAAGAATAGGATAACTCCTACTATTAAGGCAGCTTTTAAAGCCTTTCTCCAAAATTTCCTCTTTCTTTTTCCTTTTCCTGCTCTTTTAGCCTGCTTCTTGCTATTTTCCATATATCCCAAAAGACCCTTCTTTTTTATAATTCTTAGTTTGTTTTTTAGTTTTCGTCTTTTTGGCATGTTAGAAGCGTAAAGTGTTCCGCCTTTGTCTTCCACCTTTGTCTTCGGGCTCCAGCGGACTTTGTCGGACTTCGGCGGATCAGCCTCGGGCTGAAAAACTAAAAATTAAAGTAGATATCAAAGAACGCAAAAGTCTTACTTTATATATTATAATACAAATTACAGTATTTTGTAACTTTAATCTATCACAATCTAAATCTAATGTTAAGAAGATATGGAGCTTTTGTAAAATTTAGGAGTAATCTTGCTTAATAGCGTTTTTTAACATATCCTTAAGAAAAGAATTAATAATAAATATAGCAAGGCCGACTTTAGTCGGCCGATAGCTAACTTAAGCCGGACTAAAGTCCGGCCTGCTAGATAAAAAATCCATCTTGCATTTTTAACCTACTAATACTATGCCACAACAAAGTAGAAACCAAAAAATCAAACGTTTTTTTTCATGGGGAATTGCAGAAATTTATCCTTCTAAAGAAGCTTTAGAAAAAGCCTTAAAATCAGGTAAAAAACTTAAGGTATATTATGGAGTTGATCCTTCCGGCGCGGAGATCCATCTCGGCCATGCGGTGTGTTTAAGGAAATTAAAAGAACTTCAAGATTTGGGATGGGAGATCGTCATGCTTATTGGAGATTTTACAGGAAGAATTGGTGATCCAACAGGTAGATCCAAGACAAGAATTCCTCTTACCCATAGACAAGTTTTAGAAAACGCAAAAACTTATAAAGATCAAGTAAGTAAAATCTTAAACTTTGCTGGAAATAATCCTACTAAAATCAAGTTTAATTCCGAGTGGCTTGATAAGCTTAGTTTTAAAGAAGTAATCGAACTTTCCGCTCATTTTACTGTTCAGCAAATGTTAGAACGAGACATGTATCAAGAGAGAATAAAAAAAGGCCTTCCTATTTTCTTACATGAATTTCTCTATCCTCTTATGCAAGGATACGACTCGGTAGTACTAAGAGCTGATGCAGAATTAGGTGGCTCTGATCAGACTTTCAATATGCTTTGCGGAAGAACTTTGATGAAGGAACTAAAAAACAAGGAAAGATTCGTTATTACTTGCTCTCTACTTACCGGAAACGACGGTCGGAAAATGAGTAAAAGTTTTCATAATACTATTCCAGTTACTGACAACCCTTTTACCATGTTTGGAAAAACAATGGCAGCAAAGGATGAAATTATGATCTCTTATTTTGAGCTTTGTACAGATATTCCTCAAGAAGAGATTAAAAAAATAGAAAAAGATTTGAAAAATAACAAAGTAAACCCTAGAGATGTAAAAGCTCGTCTTGCAAGAGAAATCGTTACTATATATCACGGATCCAAAAAAGCAGAAAAGTCAGAGGAGGAATTTAATAGAGTTTTTAGAGACAAAAAGAAACCCACAAAGGCTAAAGAAGTAAAATTAAGTAAAAGCAAATGGAATATTACTGATCTTTTAGTAAAACTTCATCTTGCTCAAAGTAAGGGTAAAGCAAAAAGGCTTATTCGAGAAGGTGCTGTGAAGATTAACAATAAAAAGGTTTCAGGTTTGAATAAAGAAGTGAATTTGAAAAATGGGGATGTTGTAAGGTGCGGGAAGATTAATTTCGTGAAGGTGAGTTTGTAATAAACTAAAGGTTATTAAAAATAAACCTATGGGGAAAAGTTTTCAACGTACTACATTAAGTGTTATTACCTTATGTCTTTGTCTCTTGTTACTTAGTGGTAGTAAAGGCTGTAGATTTTTTCAGGTTCCCTCAACCCCAGAAGATTCTAAAGTCTATGAGAACAAAGAGTATGGGTATAGTTTTGTATATCCGAAGGAACTTAATCTTTCAGTTAAAGATGAGGATACAAACAATACTAAATTTTGGAAACCAGAGGAATTCGATAAACTTAATAGTGGAGAAGAGATAACATATCCAGAGTTTATATTAGCCGTAGAAGATAATCCTAATGGTCTGGATATAAATAGTTGGCTTGAAGAGGAAAATAGCAGGGTTGGTATTACTAATCTAGATCAAAAGAAGTCTTTTAATACAAATGAAGGTATTAAAGGTTATAAAGTCTTAGAAGAAGGCAGTCCTGATCACTTTAATTATTATTTCTCTCATAACAACAAGGTTTATATATTTAGTACACCAAACGAGGAATATGAGGGAATTTTCAAAACAATGTCTTTTCACAATAAACTGTCCCTATCTTCTATAATCCATCTTTAAAGATAAGAATACAATATACAAATTCGGGGAGTTCATTATTGATTTTGGATTAAGATACAAAAAAAGAGAGTAGTTTTTTCTACTGTCCTTTGTCTTTATAACTATCTAATAAGAAACTAGAGGACTTCAACAGTAACTTTTCAACTTCGAAAAAACAAAAGCAAGGCTGTCCCAAATAGCAAAAGTCCAAAAATAATTGAGCCTACTTTGAGATCCTCCACCATACGGGGATCTTGCTTTTATAATAGCAAACTTTATATCACTTCCTCTCCAGCGCTTTTTAAATGTTGCTCTCACTCTTCTTGCATGCCACTGCTGAGCAACGATAATTGCGGTTTTCCAGCCATGGCTTTCCATTATTGGCAAAGTACAGTCAGCATTCATATAAGTACGATAACTCTTACTTTCTAAAAATAACTTTTCTTTAGGAACACTATTCTCAATAACCCTAGCCATTGCTTCTGCTTCAGTTATCTCATCAGGTTTTCCTAAATATCCTCCTGCAAGAAGAATATTTTTAGCTTTTCCTTTTAAAAATAAATCTAAAGCTTCTAAGGCGACAACTTTAGACTGAGGGCTTGCCTTGGTTTTGTCCTTGGACACATCAATCCCTATACCAATTGCGGCATCGGCAGGTAAGGCAAGTAAATTTATATCATCGTCTCGAGTCTCGAGTAATCTTTCTACAAAATTCCAAAAACCCCTTGGTTTTGCTTCGACCTCTTCAACAAATACTTTTCTTGGTACAATCTCTTTTTTTACCTTGACAGGAAAAGCAAAACCATATAGAGACACCAGAATAGTTCCTAAAACAAAGCCTGATAAAAAGCCTAAGCCTGCATTTTCCCAAATATTAAAACTAAGATAAGAAAAAGGGCCACTAACTGTCTTAATAGCAAAAGAATGTGTCTTTCTATTTCTATCCATTGAAATACTTTCAAAGAGATTGCCTGTATAAAATTCTTTTTGGGTTTTTAAGACCTGTTCTATGGCATGGGCAATTTTTAAACCCTGATCTTTATCCTTATGAAGAATAGTAATGCTAAAAATCGGTGAATCTTCCTCTAAAGATGCTTTAATATTTTTCCTCCAATTCTCATAGATTTCCTCATTGCTATTTCCGAAGCAACTTTGAATAATTTCAGGATCAAAATCAAAAACTTTATTAGAAAAAGAGCTTGTATTGATACTTTCACTTAAAAGAAGAGCTGATTCTTCGTTTGCAAGAAGAGCATCGCTAATATCTTGATCAAAAATATCTCGGACAACCAGAACTTTCATCTCGGTTCTATAAAATCCAAAATTATAAAAACCTAGTGCGGAAAAGACAGCACCTGTCAAAAAAGCCATGGCGATAATAATTCCTAGCTTGCTTCTCATTTTTGCCTATATTTAGCGAAAGGTTGGTAAAATCCATTTTTCGCCTGATAATGCTCCTCCGCTTTTATAATCCAGAAAAGGAGCATACTACGAAGCTTAAATTAAAACCACAGAATCAATTCTTCACAAAAACCAAAGCTCCGGAGCATACTTACTTTTTTATTTAAAAGCAAAGTAGTATAACACAAAGGAGATATGTTTTCAAATTTTTTGGCTTAAATATAGGTAAAAACAAAAAAGGCGTGGGAATACGCCTGAAAATTACCTTCTATAAAGTAGAGACGTTGCAATGCAACGTCTCTACAGAAATAAAGCTAAATCTTAACTCTCAACCCTTTAATCCTATTATAAATCTTCTCATCCAAATCCTCACCCCTCTTATGAAACTTAATTGCTTTTTTATAAAGCTTTAAATACTGCCTTGCAGATCTATCCCAAGTAAAATCCTTTCTCATGTCCTGAATCATGATCTTGCGCCAAGCTTCTCTATCTCTTCTGTAAACATTTAAAGCACGTCTTAATGTATTATAAAGCGCCCTACTATTATACTTCTTAAAAACAAAGCCAGTGCCCTTTTCTGTTTTTTTATCAAAATCTAAAACAGTATCAGCAAGACCGCCAGTTTTTCTTACTAAAGGCACTGCTCCATAACGCATGGCGATCATTTGACCAAGACCGCAAGGCTCAAATCTGGAAGGCATAAGAAATATATCAGACGCAGCATAAATTTGATTAGCAAGCACTGGATCAAATTCTAGGTTTAAAGATACTCTTTTTGGGTATTTTTTTGCGGCAAGAAACATCGCTTTTACCATCTTCTTCGACTCAGTTTTTCTCAAAACTCCTAAAAGCACAAACTGGAAATTAAGATTCTCAATTTCCTTCATGATCTTATCTAGTAGATCAAATCCTTTTTGAGAAGTGATTCTAGAAATCATCCCTATAATTGGTGCTTCTGAATCACAGTCGAGCTTTAATTTCTCCTGTAGTTCAACTTTATTAATAAGCCTATTATCTAAAGAGTCGCTATCATAATTTTGAAAAATATTCTTATCTTTTTTAGGATTAAAAAAATCATAATTAATGCCGTTTACAACTCCAAAAAGTCTATCTTTTCTTTTTTGTAAAATTTTATCTAATCCCCGTCCATATTCTTTAGTCAAAATCTCTTTGGCATAAGTAGGACTTACCGTGTTAATAAGATCAGAAAGTACTATTCCTTGAAAAAGAATAACAACATCTTTATCATGCGCATCCCATCCCAAAAGGTCTAAATCTTTAACTTTAAGATTTGCAAACTTGAGTAGGTTTATATCTGCTTCTCCTTGGTGCGCAAGATTATGAATTGTAAGAAGGGTTGCTATATCTTTATAAAATGGATCGTCTTCAAAAGTGGTTCTAAGCCACAAAGGAATAAAAGAAGTATGCCAATCATGAAGATGAATAACATCAGGCTTAAATTTTATGGCTTTAGTAATCTCTAAGGCAGTACGAGATAAAAATACAAATGAGTAAATAAAGCTTGTCCCGGGCCGCTTGTGTGTATACATATCTTCTCCCCCAAAAAATTTCTTACTTTCTGGAAGATAAACTTCTATGCCTTGAGAGTTAGGAAGTTTAGTCTTAAAAATATTTATCTTCTCCTTTCTGCCTTCAATAGGGATTTTAAGATTTTTAATATTCTTTTTTATACTAAATTTCTTGTCATTAATTGCCTCATACTTAGGAATAACCATTTTCGCATCGCATCCTAATTTTTCTAAAGCCAAAGGAAGACTCCCCACCACATCGCCAAGCCCCCCTGCCTTAGCAATAGGTGCACACTCGGAGGCAACAAATAATACCTTAAGTTTCTTTTTAGTTTTTCGTTTAGACATATTTTTAAGTTGAAAGTTCACCACCCAAGGGATGTACTACGTCCCAAGGCGGATCTACCTAGGGCTGAAAAATGCAAAATTCAAATAATCTAGGTGATAGGGATTAAGGAGTAGGTTGTAGAAAAGTTACCCCCTACAACCTAACACCTAATTCCTAATATTCGTGATTCCTGATTCCTAATTCCTAATTCCCTCTTATTTTTCACTTTACACTTTACGCTTCCTCTTTTATCCATCCCAAAACCTCCTTATACTTCTCATTAGGAATCTTTGTCATATCAACTTCTAAAACTGGTAAGATACTTTTTTCTAAAAATTGCTCATAGGTTCTCTGCTGTTTTATGTACCAAGAAAAAGGTTTTACAATTCTTTGATAATGAGGAACACTTTTTAATCTTTCTTCAATTCTTTTTTTGAAAACATCTTCATCTTCTTTAATTTTGCAAAAAACAATTTTACAATCAAAACTCCTTAATCTTCTTTCAACACCCCGATAGTTTATGTTCTTATCATAATAGAGAAAATTATACACCTGATCCGAGATGTGGAATTTTTCAAAAATAGTATTTTTGTCTTTTAAGAATTCTAGCATCTCAACATACTTTTGAATCACACTCTTTCCAAACTCCGACCCAAAAACCCCATTATCACAACCGAACCAGATACATCCATCTAATATATCATTTCTTTTAGTAGTGTTGTATTTCTTTTCAAGAATATCATAAACCCTGGAAAGAAGATAAGTTTTTCCAGTAAGTTCTGCGCCTTCGAAGATTAAGTGATGGGGTTTCATGTCAGCAAGTGGGTTTTAGTATTAAAAGCTGCAAATGTCTAATTTCTAATTAAAAATGTCAAATCAATGTCCAATGACCAATGTCTAAATGTCTAATTTTTGGTCATTGGGTATTTTGTCATTGGGAATTCATTAGAAATTGGAAATTCTTAATTAGAAATTTAAAAGCTATTAATGTAACTCTACCCCTAAGATTGATACTAAGATTGATACCAAACTAAAAAGTAAGAATACTTATGGCTACTTTTTTCTTGTAATTTCTTCTTCTTTCTCTTTTAATTCAGAAATCCTATCTCGAATTTGAGCTGCTCTTTCATATTCTTGAGTTCTTGCAGCATTAAGCATTTGTTGCTTCAAATTTCCAATCATTTCATCAAATTCTTTTTTGGGAATATAAGGGACTTCTTTTACTACCCTTTGGGTAACATCTTCATCTGCCTCTCTACTCATTTCTTCCACCTTGCCTGACCTCTGCCAATCAAAGCCAGTATAGACAATATTTCTATAAAATTCCTCTGCTTTTTTCTTATCCTGCTTAGAAGAAGAAGGACACTCTAAAACAATATCTTTAAGTTCTTTTGCTCCCCTCTCAATCATTTCTAAGCTCCACCAAGGTTGAGCTGATGCCCACCAGTATTGGTCTGAATATAAAGCTCGATCTAAAAGTTTTCTTAGACTTCCGTAAGAAGGATGCCTTTTAGAAACCCTTTGAATTTTTTTAATAGCAAGGTTTGTTAATTGCCATTGCATTTTCTGAATGCCATTTTTAGGATCATACCATCTTGCGAAAGGAAGCTTTCTTTCAATGTCTCTTTTCATTAAAGCCCAACTAGACTCTAAGGGAGAAATTGTCTCCGAGTCCGGGAAAACTTTAGGAATATCCGAGATAAAAATATTCTTAATATCAGGGTTTTCGTAAAGATTAAAAAGAACGTGCTCCAATCCTGGCCTGTGATGACCAAAAGTTTCTCCATCCATTGCAGTAATAAGATACTGATTGGATTTAATTTTATCCTTCAAAGCATTTTCAAGCATACCTACTGTTCCCACTTGTGCTGATAAAATACGAAAGCTTGTCTCTCTTTCTCTGAAATAGGCTTTAAAATTTTTAAGTCCTTTCATGTTGTAAGTCTTCCTCCAGTCTATATTTCCTATTTCCCCATTAAATCCAAGTTCATCAAGAATAATCCATTTATATCCTAGCTTTTTCGCAATCTTTGCAAGCTTTTCAGAATAAGCCATCTCGGGTGGGAAAAATCCTTTGGGTCTATAAGAATCTCCAAGATATTTTCTATTAGTCTCATAATTTAACTTTATTTGGCGAATTATTTCTTCTTCAGGAAGCAGAGGCAAGAAAGCATGATATTTTGCAGAATCTGTAAACTCTATCTGACCTCTGTCTGCAAGTTTTTTAATTCTATTTATTAAATATTTGAATTTATTCTTTATTAAAAGCTCTATAAGACAGGCATTAATATTTAAAGCTACCTTGGCCTGGGGATTTTTTTCGAATCCCTCTACTAGTTTTTCATAACTCTCTTTAGCTACTTTTTTTACCCAATACTCCTTTTGAGCTGGTGGTTGATAAATATGTAAGAAGTTTGCCCAAAACATGAAATAAATTAAAAATTCAAAATGCAAAATTCAAAACAATTTAGGTTTCAGGTTATAGGTGATAGGTTTTAGAAAATGGAGAGTAGTAAATATCTTTTAGCTTTCTAAG
>Ga0066635_10000244_pt1 | contig 15134 bp, 11 predicted proteins | sample CryGeyCG2014_300_2_FD_59503 | JGI IMG/M metagenome (GOLD analysis project Ga0066635, IMG submission 59503) | Groundwater microbial communities from aquifer - Crystal Geyser CG06_land_8/20/14_3.00 | ecosystem: Environmental > Aquatic > Deep subsurface > Groundwater | place: USA: Utah: Grand...
GGTTCGGTTTTCCTTCTTTCCGTCCTGGGCAGCGGGAAGCGGTGGAGCAGGTGCTGGCCGGTCGGCACACGATGGTGGTGATGCCAACCGGATCGGGGAAGAGCCTGTGCTACCAACTCCCCGCACTCATCGACACTTGCGAGAAGCGTCCGGGGCCGACACTCGTGGTGTCTCCTCTCATTGCCCTGATGAAAGATCAGGTCGACGCTCTGATGACGCGGCAGAACGCGCGCGCAACATGCATCAATAGCAGCCTCACGTTTGGTGAGTTGCAGAGCCGCATTGATGCGCTCCGCGATCATCAGTACCGGTTGGTGTACGTCGCGCCGGAACGGTTTCGGAGCCAGGCGTTTGTCTCGGCGCTGCAATCGGTCTCCCTGTTTGTCGTGGATGAGGCGCACTGCATCTCCGAGTGGGGGCACGACTTCCGACCCGACTATCTGAATCTGCGCAAAGCGATTGAGCGATGCGGGAATCCGCCCGTCCTCGCCTTGACGGCCACCGCGACTCGCAGAGTGCAGGACGACATTGTGCGCCAGTTGGGGCTTGACCATCCATTCCGGGTGGTCACCGGCTTCAACCGTCCCAATCTTTCGTTCGAAGTGGCTTATACCCCTGACGTCGAATCGAAGCTGGCGTTGCTCCACCGGTTCGTCACACAGGAGAACTCGGAGGACGCCCGTGGGTTGATTTACGTCGGCACCCGGCGCGACGCCGAGGAGATCGCCGCATTCGTGAAATCATCCTGTGAACGCAAGGCCGATTTCTACCATGGCGGTATGGGGGGCGAGGCGCGGCAAAAGGCGCACGAGTCCTTCATGTGTGAGAAGGTCAAGATATTTGTCGCCACCAAAGCCTTCGGGATGGGCATCGACAAGCCCGACATTCGCTTTGTGCTTCACTACTCCATTCCGGACTCCGTGGAGTCGTACTATCAGGAAGCCGGGCGGGCGGGACGGGACGGACATCCATCCCGGTGTGTGCTCCTGTATTCTCCTGAAGACCGTGCCTTGCAGGAGTATTTCATCGAGCGTTCCGAGCTGGGTGAGAGGGAACTGGAGAGTCTCTTCCAGACAATCGTCAAATTCGCCTCCGACAGCAAGGCGCGGGTTTCCTCGTTGCTCTTGGAGCAGGAACTTGACCGGGATGGTATCGCCATCCGGGTGGGTATCAGCGAATTGGAGAAAGTGCGGGCGCTGACACGGGGAGAAGATCAGCAGGACGCGATGACGTTTACCCTCCATGCGCAGCGGTTGACCGCGGGACATCTCCGTCAGGGGAGTGGCAACATGCGTCGCCGCATGGAGGAGCGTCGAGCCAAGCTGCGGGGGATCATTCGATATGCGGAGGGCAACGCCTGCCGGCGCCAGTTCATCCTGCACTATTTTGGCGATTCGGCTTCCCCAGTCGCCATCGAGCAGTGCTGTGACAACTGCGAAAGCCGCCACCAGACGCGCACAGTAGTTATGCTGGAGCCGATCGATCACGCCGTCCTTCAGGGAGTTGCCGGACTGCGTTTCCCGCTGGGACGCGAGAAATTGATCGGGATGCTGCGCGGGTCGAAAGCAAAGTGGATTGCGGAATGGGATTTGAGCAAGCATCCGCTCTATGGCTGTCTTCCATTCCATTCTGCTGCCACCGTGGAAGAGCGTTTGCGTTTTCTGTTGAGGAAGGATCTCCTCAAGACCGTCGGCGGGAGGAAACCAACGCTGCAACTCACTCCCGCCGGGGAAGTGCTGGCGCGGGAACCTGTCGATCTGGCGTCCCTGCGCACGCCCCCCGCCTCGCAACCCCCGCCGCGGCGACCGGTTACTTCGCGCAGCAAATGGCGGTCTGGGGAGACCTCGGCATCGCTCCTTGAAACATTGCGGTTGTTTCGTGAAGGCAAGAAAACCCCTGCCATCGCGAAAGAGCGGCAGTTCTCGGTCAACACCATCGCTGACCACTTGGCCGAGCTGGTGGCTCTGGGAAAGATCGACGTGAACGAACTGGTGCGTCCGGAGTTGCAGGAGCTGATTCTGCAAGCGATCGGTCAAAGGGGATTGACCTCGCTCCGATCCCTGAAGGATTCACTACCGGAGAAGGTGTCCTATCCTCAGATACGAGCGGTGGTGAATGCCTGGAAACTTGACCACCCGGAAGTGGCAGAGGCCGCGTCTTCCGACGTGGCGAAGACCTTTCTTGCCACGCCTCATCCCCGGGAGTTGGCGGGGCCTTGGGACGAGGGGTTCGCCCTCGATTTTACCGGCTCGTTTCAGGGCAGGGAATACCGCCGCTCGGAAATTGGCGAGGCGGTGTATCAACTAAAGTATCAGGGACAGGAAGAGCAGGCGAAGATAATCGCCGACAGAATGGCGGCGTTCCTGGAGACTCACCCAGCTTTTGCGCACGTGGCGGCGCTGATCCCCGTTCCACCGACTATTCGGGGAAGGCGCTGTGACCCCGTCGCGACGATCGTCGCTGCGGTGTCGCAAGTAACCGATGTTCCCTGTATTCCATTGTTGTATCGGCAGGTCGCACGACAGCCACAGAAGAGCTTGCAGACGCTCGCTGCAAAAACAGAGAACGCGCGCGGAGCGTTTGCGGTTACCGACCCGGAAAACGCGCGGGGGCAGCGATTGCTGCTGGTGGACGACTTCTACGATTCCGGGGCAACCCTGGCCGAGTGCACGCGCGTGCTGCGCGCTTGCTCCCCTAAGTTCATCGGCGTTCTGACCGCCGGGAAGACGGTGCATCATGCTTGAAGATGAGAAACTCTGCCAGATTGCCTTGAGCGCAGTCCCCGGCGTCGGGGCGCGCACCCTTGACCGGTTGGTGCGGGAGTTCGGTTCCGCCGGCAACGTCTTTTCCGCCAGCCGCGAGGAACTGGTGGCGCTTCCGCGGATCACCGACCAAATGGTGGGGGAGATTCGCGCCATCGAGCACCGCCTCGACCAATTGCAGGCCGACCTTTCCGCCCTGGCAGACGAGGATGTGGATGTATTCGTCCGCGAGGAAGCAAGTTACCCGCGCAACCTGAAATGGGCTGCCGATTCCCCGCCGGTGCTGTACGTTCGCGGCCGGTTCTCCTCCGCAGACGACTTCGCCTTGGCCATCGTTGGGTCTCGCGATGCCTCGGAAGAGGGGATGAAAGTGGCGCGTCGACTGGCAGAAGCCGCGGTCGATCAGGGGATCACCGTCGTCAGCGGCCTGGCTTTGGGCATTGACGGTTCCGCCCATTCCGGCGCCCTTGACGCGGGGGGGCGGTCCATCGGCGTGTTGGGTTCGGGAATTCGCGTGGTTTACCCGTCGGAGAACTACGAGGTGGCTGAGTCCATGATGAATCGCGGCGCTGTCGTGTCGGAACTCGCGCCCAACACCCGTCCCTCCGGACCAAACCTCATGGCGCGTGACCGAATCATTAGCGGTCTGTCGCTGGGAGTTATCGTCGTCGAAGCGGGAGAGAACAGTGGCAGCGTGGACACGGCAAACAAGGCGTGCAAGCAGCAGCGGCCGATCTGGGCGGTCGACTGGCAGGACGATTCACTTCCCCACGCAGGCAACCGGGGGCTGTTGAGGGAAGGCGCTTTGCCGCTGCAACTCGAGGCAACTGCGGACATCGCGGCTCTCGCCACGGTGTTGCTCGAGACCGAACGCAGCCTGCGAGAGGCTTCGGAAGAACCGCCTTCACCGGCGGCGGACCATCAATTGTCGCTCTTTGATTCATAGCTAAATCCATTACGAGGGGACTCCGATGGGATGTCAATTGTGCCTGTCCAGTTGGGCAATTTCCTTGATCCTGCTGATCAGCGGGGCTCTGCATGCCGATGGCAACGCCCCCTCGCCTCTCCGGTCTCGCATCGCGAAGGCCAAGTCGCTGCAATCGGCGGCGATGCGCACGTTATCCTCCCTCGAACGCGACCTTGTGTTCTTTGCGAACTTCGAGCACGAGGGACTCGCGCTGCTGGGGAACTCGGAAGCGATCCCCGTGAAGCTGGAGGCAGACCACTACCGCCCGGGGCGATTCGGCAGGGGCTACTACTTCGAGAAAGCGCGACACAACCTGCTGCCACCGGCGGCGGCGGACGTTGAGTCCGGCGTCGAGGGATTCAAAGCGACCGGCGGAGCGCAATTGCGCCTTGTGTCTGCGGAAACCGCGTTCGGGAAGAGGGCGTTGTCGGTTTCGCTGCCCTCGACGGAGGCGCGCGTGGAGACCGTCCCAATCAAGGTGAACTTCAGCCGCCATCTTGGCCATGAGAAGTTGGTTACTCTCCTAACATCGTGCTACGTGAAAGGGCCGAAAGAGGGGAGGGTCAAGCTGGAAGTGAAGTTGCTCCCCGTCGAGTTGCCCACGGAGAACCCCGTTGCGGATGAGCCATCCACGCAGGAAATCACTCTAACGGGCGGCTGGCAGCGAGTCGCCTGCTCGGTGAAAGCGGACGCGCGGCTGAAGGAACGCGAGGCGGTGTTCTCCGTCCAGTCGGCGAGTGCAGGAACACTCGCGACACTTACCGACGGCTTCCAGTTTGAGCAGGCAGCGTACTATCCGCATCACCATCTCATGCCCACCACCTGGACGCCGGGTGGGGAGTCCGTTCCAGCCACCTACATCGACGTGAACGACGCGGCCCTGCGGGAAGCCTTCCCCGTTAACGAAGGAACCGTCAGCTTCTGGACGTCCTCGCCGCGCCACTCCAACCTGACCAACCAAGGAGGTATCTACTGGCTCAGCTTTGGCGTATGGTGGCGTGACCCACAGTGGGCCATGGGAACCTATATCTTCCAGACGGGAGAGAAGTTCTGCTATTCCCGCCTGCCGGCCGACATCACTGATGGCAACTGGCATCACCTTGCGATGTCCTGGGACGCGAGCAAGGGCTACGAATACAAAGATGGCAAGTTGCTCCAGACCTTTGATCGAACGGAGACGGACGTCTCCAAGCGACTTGAGCTGTACCGGCTGCGTCTGGGCGGCAGCGTGAACGATGGGCAGGCCGCCAACTCGGTCATGGACGAGGTGGCGGTCTTCAAGCGCAGGTTGAGCGACGACGAGATTGGGCAGCTTGCCACCGCGACCGAACCCCTCCGTCCCACCCCGAACAAGTTGCTGCTGACTCGCGCGCCGCGCCGCGTCTTTTACCGGGATGAGGTGAAGGCAAGCGTCGATACGGGAGTGTTCGCGCTGGACAGAGTACCACCGTCCTTTAGCATCGATCTCTCCGTGGGAGACGCGGCCTTCGCGACGAAACTCGTCAAGCTGCAGGGCGGAGCGACAACGGCGACATTGGATTTTGCTCCGCAGCAGTTGCAATGCGGCAGCTACCTTCTCCGCGTCGCGGCTATCGCTGCTGACGGCAGCTCGGCCTGTCTGGAGTATACGATTGACGTTGTTCCCGCCCTGCGTCCCGACAACTACACAATTTCATCGTGGGGGAGCGGAGGCGAGACTGCGGAATGGCGGGAGTTCTGCAAGGGAGTCGGTATCAACACCATCGACACCTACAGCGCGAATTTCGACGATCTGGGGAGGAGTGGGCTGTTGTATTCCTGGCACTACAACTTTGGGAGAGGCGGCGTGTGGAATCCGCAAACCCGGCAGGCTGTCCGGGAGGAAACGCGTGAGCACGCGAAGCGGCGCGCGTCGTTCCCCAACTGGCGGTTTACGCTACTTAACAGCGAGACTCCCCCGTGGATCATGCCGGACGAGAAGGATCGCGCCACTTGGTTTGATGCTTGGGCGCAGAAGGAGTTGGGTTTCCCCGTGCCCGAGAAGTCCTGGAAGTTTGGCACCACGCACAACCCCATTCAGTGCTGGTTCCCGGAGGGCAGCAACCCTGGCAAGGACGGCGTCTATGAACCCACCCAGGAGGAGTTCCGGTTCCTGAAGTGGTGGTACAACCGTGGCTGCGGTTGGTGGCGCATCAACGCCGAAGCCGCGGCGGAGATCAAGAAACTGCGTCCCGACGTCTTAAACTATACGGAGCCGCTCTGGTATCCCGGTCAGGTGGCCGACCTAAACGCGGGCAGCAACTGGAGCTACAACACACGTCCCGAGCCAATTCTCGGCGAGCTGGAAAGCTCCTATGCCTGCTTGCGCGGGAGCGACAAGGAGTTCTATGCTACGCTGGGCATGGACTATGTCTCCGGCGACTGGCTGACCGTGACCGACGCGGAGGGGAAGAAAAAGCACCTCAAACCAACGCCCGATGACATCATCCAGCAGACGTGGGTTGCGGTGGCCGGGCTTCCCACGCACGGGCTTGCCTACTGGTTTCTGGAAGGTTGGTTCCACGGCCTGCGGGGAGAGCAGGACTACTACTGCCCTCCTGAGAGTGATGCAAAGCTGGGTCAGGAGATGAGAAGGAACCTCTATCCCATCGGCACGATGCTCAAAGGAGCGCCCAATGCGCAGCGTCCCCTTGCCCTCTTGCTTCCCGAAAGCACACTGTGGTACGACGCCGGGGAAGGCGGCTGGGGATGGGGAACCACCCACTACTCTAATTATTGGCGAGGCTGGGTCGGCAAGTCGGGGGTCCCCTACGACGTTGTCCTCGACAACAACGTTGCTCCCGGCAGCCTTTCACGCTACAAGGCCGTTGTCTTCCCCATGGCGGAATACGTCTCCGCGGAGATCCACAGGGAACTTGTTTCGGCTGCGAAGGCGGGAACGCGGATTATCGTGGACGCCTACTGTCGACAGGATTACCCAGGTATGGAGCGGTGGGACCAGGAGTATTTCTACAAGATGAGCGCGGCAAAACGGACGGATTACGGCAAGCTCACCGAGCAGCGCCTCGCCGAGCTACGCGCAGCGTTGCTGCCCGAGCTGGACGCGTACGCTGTGGGTGAGGAGGGACCGGTGCTGATCAATGTTCGCGAAGCCGATGGAGTCAGGTACGTTGCCGTGATCAACAACCATCGCCAGGCCGGACCGTATACGGAATGGACGCGGGCTCGGCAGTCCGAGAAGAAGGAAGTTTTCCAGCCATACGGAAAGGCGCAGAGCGCCAAAGTGTATCTCAAGGCGCCGGCAGAAACAGTGATCTATGAATTCACTCAATCAGCCAGGGCCACGGCGATGAAGGAAGATGGCCGCACGGTTGTCAAACTCGACCTTCCTGCGAGCGGAGGCAGGCTTCTGTGCCTCTATCCCACCGCGATTGCATCTGTCAAAGCGACCGTCTCACCAAGTGTCAGACTGGGCTCTTCCGCCGATGTCGCGGTGAGCGTACTGGATGTCAATGGGGCACCCGTCGGGGGCAGGCAGTTGGTGGAGGCGAAAATACTCGGCCCTGCCGGGAGCGTACATGACGAATCGGGTTTGTACCGAGCCATGAATGGGAGAGCGATGATTCCCTTCCGGCCTGCGATAAATGACGTTCCCGGGGTCTGGAAGATTGAGTTGAGAGAGCGCACCTCCGGACTACAATCGGTTGTCGCGGTCACAGTGACATCAGCGCCACGGGGTGCTTGAACTCCGGGAAGCGCGGGCCTGACTTGTGCCCGCGCCGCCATTTGCCTTGACAATGCTAAGACGCCAACGATATAATGCACCGTCTCCTGCACAAGCCTGAGCTGGCACAAGACCTCCTGTCTGTTGTCCTGCGAAACTGCGCCAACTGATTGCGATGGAGGTACGGTGATGGTAATCGATTTGCGTGAGCTGCTGGAGGCGCCCGGGGAGCAGAGATCCTACGACCTGGATGCTGCATTTCCAGACCTGAGTGGGATCGAATTGGTGTCGCCCGTCAAAGGGACACTCACGATCCGCAACTCCCGTCATCACATCGTGATTGATGGTCGAGTTCGGGCGGCAATCCATCAGGAATGCAGCCGGTGTCTGTGCGAGATGGAAAGTGAACTCGATGTGGCCGTCGAGGCGTTTTGTCCTGTCGAGATCACGCGGGGAGGGGTAGCAGGCCGACTGGCTCCGGAAGATGATGAGCAAGCGGCCCTGTTTGGCCCGACGCGCCTGTTTGTCGATGAGTTGGTTCGGCAAACGTTGTTGCCCGCCACTCCCATGAAGTCAGTGTGCAGAGACGACTGCCGCGGAATCTGTGCGCAGTGCGGTGTCAACCTGAACGAAGAGAATTGTCGGTGTCCCAGGCATCCGGCTGACCCGCGGTTGGCCGTTCTGCGGGATATGATGGCGAAGATTTCGACACGATAGTGAAGTTGGTCGGGGTGCCTGGCGGACTTACCGTGAGAGCATTTCCGCGGAGAGCTCGACACGAAAGGAAAGTGAACTGAACAATGGCTCTGCCAAAAAGACGACACAGCAAGGCCCGGCGAGACCGCCGGCGAACACACTGGAAGCTTCGGTTGCCTTCCATTGCGGTTTGTCCACACTGCGCCGCGAGAATGATGATGCATCGTGCCTGCGGCGTATGCGGCTACCACAAGGACGAGAAAGTACTGAAGGTGAAGGAAGCTCAGAAGACGTGAGTCGGCCGTTTCCACTGGACAGGTTGATGGGATACGGGCTGTGTGCCCTTCCGCCCCAACGCATGAATACCACGCTATTTGTGTTCCCTGCACTCTGTAACACACCATTGCCGCCATACGCGGGTTCACCGGAGGGGAGACCCCTGTGAGGATTGCGGTAGACGCAATGGGAGGGGATTACGCTCCGGGTGAGATTATCCGAGGCGCGATGGATGCCGCGCGCGAACACGTCTGCTCCGTGGTGCTGGTGGGTGACCGGAGTACAGTCGAGCAGCATCTTCCGGGAGACATGGATGACCTGGGGATGCAGATTGAGCATGCCTCCGAGAACATCGGTATGCACGAGTCCCCGGTTGCGGCCATTCGGAAGAAGCGAGATTCATCCATCGCTGCCTGCATGAGGCTTGTGAGCGAAGGAAGGGCCGATGCGGTAGTCACCGCTGGGAACACCGGCGCGGCCGCCGCTTTGGCGCAGATGAAGTTGAAGAAGATCGTTGGCATCGATCGACCGGCCATCGCGACGGTCATGCCAACCGCGAAGGATAACGTGATTCTTCTCGACTCCGGCGCCAATGTGGAGTGTCGTCCGAGGAACCTGCTGGAATTCGCGCTGATGGGAACGGTATACGCACGTGATGCCCTCGGGAAGGAGGACCCCATCGTCGGCGTATTGAGCATCGGGGAGGAATCGGCGAAAGGGAACGAACTCACCAAAGCCGCGTTTGAGTTGCTCAGCAAGTCGCCAGTAAACTTCCACGGGAATGTTGAGGGCAGAGACATTGGAATGGGCAATGTCGATGTTGTGGTGTGTGATGGTTTTGTTGGGAACATCGTTCTGAAAGTCGCCGAGGGTTACGGCCTGGGTCTGCTGAAAATGCTGAAGGACAGCCTGTTGAGCGCGGGGCCCCTGGCAAGAGTCGGCGTGATGCTGATGCGCCGTGGGTTCCGGAACTTCAAGAAGAGGGTCGACTACGCCGAATGCGGTGGGGCCCTGCTGTTGGGGGTCAATGGCGTATGCGTCATCTGTCACGGATCATCTAACGCCTACGCCATCAAAAATGCCATCAATGTTGCTCGCGGAGCCGTGGAGGACGGGGTCGTCAACCACATCCGGGAGTGTCTGGGCACGAGTGGAGTGACAGACGAGATGGCGACAGTGGATGGATCGGGTGACATGGTATGAGAGCAAACGCTTCGACAGCCTCCGTCCGCTTCCTGAGTAGGAAACGCGGTTATTGATCTGCAGGAGAAAAGATGGCATCACCAGTTCGGCCAGCAGGAATCGTCAGCATTGCTTCTCACGCACCGGAGAAGGTTCTGACTAATTTTGACCTTGAGAAGATGGTTGACACAAGCGACGAATGGATTCGCACCCGCACGGGGATCGTCGAGCGCCACATCGTCGCTGATCACGAGTGCACATCAGATCTCGCCTTGGAGGCTTCCCGGAAGGCCATCGCGCGCGCGCAGGTGTCCCCTGACGAGATCGACCTGATCATCGTGGCGACCGTAACTCCCGATTTTCCCTTCCCTGCGACCGCTTGCCTGGTGCAGGAACGTCTTGGGGCGTCGCGCGCCGGTGCGTTTGATTTGCAGGCAGGCTGCACGGGCTTCATCTATGCCCTGACCGTGGCTGCGCAATTTGTATCTTCGGGAGCGATGGATACCGTGCTGGTGATCGGCGCCGACTGCCTGTCCCGCATCACCGACTGGACAGACCGAACTACGTGTGTCCTGTTCGGGGACGGCGCCGGTGCGGCGGTTGTCCGCCCCGTTGAGGCAGGACGTGGACTGCTCGCATTTGACCTGGGCAGCGATGGTTCGGGCAGTGAGCTTCTTCAAGTGGAGGTCGGGGGAGCAAAGGTCCCAATCACCCAGGAGATGGTGGCGCAGAAGAGGCAGTTCATCTCGATGAGCGGGAACGAGGTCTTCAGATTTGCTGTGAGAGCGATGGGAGAATCCGCTGAACGGGCAATGGCGCGATGCGGAATCACTTCCGAGGACGTGGGGTGTTATATTCCCCATCAGGCGAACCTGCGCATTATCGATTCCGCAGCCAAGAGGCTGCACGCTCCCACGGACAAAGTCATCGTCAACGTCGACAAGTACGGCAATACTTCCTGCGCCTCCATCCCGCTGGCCTTTGATGAAGCAGTTCAGGACGGTCGAATAAAGTCGGGGGACATTGTCGTCTGCGTTGGGTTCGGGGCAGGTCTGACTTGGGGCAGTTGTGTGATCCAATGGTAGCCGAAGCATGGACAGGAGAGTTGCTTCCCGCCGGGGAAGGGCACACTCCAATCCGCGTGAGTCTCCTATGTCTGAAAATAGAATTGCCTTCGTGTTTCCCGGACAGGGGAGCCAAAAAATGGGAATGGGTCGCTCGCTTTTCGACGCGTTCCCCCAGGTTCGCTCCCGCTTTGATGAAGCTTCCTCGATTCTGGGATTCGATATTGCGAGGCTGTGCTTTGAAGGCTCAACAGAGGAACTCACACGAACAACGGTTGCACAGCCTGCGCTGCTGTGTGTGGGCGTTGCCTGTTACGACGTGCTGTCGGCACGCGCAGTGACAGGTGAATTGGTGGCAGGACACAGCCTCGGTGAATACACTGCACTGGTTGCATCCGGTGCCCTCGATTTTGGGGCTGCAGTTGCTGTGGTCAATCGACGGGCGAAGTTGATGGACGCCGCCCCCCCGGGAAAGATGAGCGCCATCATCGGCTTGGGGCGAGAGCAGGTTGAGGCAGCATGCAAGAGGGCCGCGGGAGCAGGCGTTGTGGCCCCGGCAAACTACAACTGCCCCGGGCAGGTCGTGATCTCCGGAGATGAGATGGCAGTCGAACGCGCCGAGACAGCCGCGCAGGAAATGGGCGCGAAGCGGGTGCTGCGCCTGCCCGTCAGCGGCGCTTTCCACTCACCGTTGATCGCGGGAGCGGCCAAGGAACTGGAGCAGGTTCTGCTTGAGACGGAATTTCGCCGTCCCAGATGCCCTGTTGTCGCGAATGCGACGGCCCAAGTGGTAGAAGAACCCGAAGAAATCCGGTCTGCTCTCTCCCGACAGATGGTTTCGTGTGTGCTGTGGGAAGACAGTGTCCACAATATGGTGAACAAGGGGATTGATGCATTCGTGGAGCTGGGGCCGGGGAAAGTATTGTCTGGGCTGATAAGGAGAATCTGCAGGGAGGCGGTTGTCTGTAACGTGGAGGATTGTGGATCGCTGGAGGAGACGCTTCGCTGTTTGCGGTGAATCCGCTCCCCCCCAACATTCGCCCATTCGCCTATTCGCCTATTCGCCGATTCGCCCATTCGCTTATTCGCCGATTCGCCTATTCGGCAAGGGAGGGATTTGCGTGCCACAACTCGAGGGACAAACGGCCCTGGTCACAGGAGGCAGCCGAGGGATTGGCAGAGGGATTGCGTTGCGCCTTGCGCAGGCGGGAGCAACAGTCGTCATCGCCGGCCGCAACCGGGATGCCCTCGAAGAAGTGGTGCGTGAAATCGAGGAATCAGAGGGGAAGGGCTTTGCCCAAGCCGGGTCGGTGGCTGTTGCCGCGGACGCGCAACGCATCGTGGAGGCCTCCCTGGAGGCAACCGGACGGATCGACATTTTGGTTAACAACGCGGGGATCACGCGGGACGGGTTGTTGATGAGACTTTCTCTGGAGCATTGGCATGAAGTGCTCGACACCAACTTGACGGGAGCTTTCAACATGACGAAGGCCGCCGTTCGCTCCATGGTGAAGCAGAAGTCGGGGAGCATCATTAACGTAAGCTCGATCATCGGGCTGATGGGTAACGCCGGTCAGGCGAACTACGCTGCATCGAAGGCCGGGGTCATCGGGTTCACGAAATCGATCGCGCGCGAATTGGCATCTCGGAACATCACGGTAAACGCAGTTGCCCCCGGCTACATCGAGACCGACATGACGGCCGCTTTGTCGGACGAGTCCAAAGTGCTGATGCTGAAAGGAATTCCCGTCCAGCGGTTTGGGCAACCGGAGGACGTGGCGGGAGTCGTCCTGTTTCTCGCGTCTCCGGATGCGCGGTACATTACGGGACAGGTCATTTCCGTGGATGGCGGAATGGCGATGTAAAAGAAATGCGCCGTTTCGCTTGCGGAGGAGCGGCATTTCTGTTATGGATAAACGTCGATAATTGATAAGATATCTGACGCACCGTTGCGTTTTGCTGGAGGAGGTGAAAGGATTGACTGTTTTTGATCGTGTGAGAGACATCGTGGTGGAAGAGCTGAGTGTCGATGCAAATGAAGTGACGTTGGAGTCAACCTTTGTGGAGGACTTGGGGGCAGACTCGCTGGACGTGGTCGAGTTAGTCATGCGCTTCGAGGAGGAGTTCGACGTCGAGATTCCCGACGAAGATGCTGAGAAGATCACCAATGTCGGGGAGGCCGTTCGATATATTGATGGCAAAGCGGACAAGTGATAAGGAATCAGCAATCGAGGCAGTCCACTCCGGGCTCCGGGGCGCGCCACACACGGTGCGCGCCCGTCTCGACGTTGGCGACGGCCTGATCAATGGAGTCCTTCGGGTTGGAGTGGCCTTAGATGCCCTCCAAACCGAAGGACTTCCATCCCCTTTTCTTATGGGGTAGACCACCGTAAGTGGTTCACAGAGGGAGCGTATGAGGAACCCAGAAGATCGCATTGTCATAACCGGCATGGGTTTGGTTTCACCTGTTGGAAACACCGTAGACGAGTTCTGGTCGGCCCTGCGGCAGGGGAAAAGCGGCATTTCCCCGGTGACGCTTTTCGACGCGTCGGCATTCCCCACTCGCATCGCGGGAGAGGTCAGAAACTTCGATGGCGCGGAGTATGCCGGCAGAAAAGCTTCCAGAAGGATGGACCGGTTCGCCCAGTTCGCTGTCGCTGCTGCGTGCATGGCAGTGGAAGACTCCGGACTGGCGATCAACGACTCCAATCGCAGTCGCGTCGGGGTAGTGATCGGCACAGGAATCGGCGGTCTGCACACACTGGAACAGGAGCACGAAACGCTGCTCACAAAAGGGCCGGATCGTGTCAGCCCTTTTTTGGTTCCCATGCTCATGTGCAACAGCGCTTCCGGCTACATCTCCATCCACTTCGGTGTTTTCGGGCCCAACGCGTCGGTTGTGACTGCTTGTGCAGCGGCGGGGCACTCCATCAGCCAGGCTTGTGACATCATCCGGAACGGCGACGCGGACGTGGTCATTACCGGTGGAGCGGAGGCGGCCGTAACCCCCGTGGCCTTTGCAGGTTTCTGTTCAATGAAGGCGCTCTCGCGGCGGAACGACGAGCCTGAGAAAGCGAGTCGTCCCTTTGATGCAGACCGGGATGGTTTTGTCATGGGGGAAGGCGCCGGCGTGGTGATTGCAGAAAGGCTCAGCCACGCACTGGACCGAAATGCGGACATCCTCGCGGAGCTGGCCGGCTACGGTATCACCGGAGATGGATGCCACATTACCGCCATGGATCCCGATGGAAAGGGTGCGGTCATGGCGATGCAAACCGCTATGAAGCGGGCCGGGGTCAGCCCATCTGAGATCGACTACATCAACGCCCACGGAACATCAACGGAGATCAACGACAGGACAGAAACCCTTGCCGTCAAGAAGGCTTTCGGCAAACACGCCGGAAAGCTGGCCGTCAGCTCCACCAAATCCATGACAGGGCATCTGCTGGGAGCTTCCGGTGGCATCGAGCTGATCGCGTCTGTCCTTGCGATTCAGAACAGCGCCGTACCCCCGACAATCAACTACACGACGCCGGACCCGGATTGCGATCTCGACTACGTCCCCAACCAGTGCCGGGAACAACCCGTGAATGTGGTAATGACCAATTCCTTTGGTTTCGGCGGGCACAATGCTTGCCTGATCGTTCGCCGTTTTTTCGAAGACTGAACGCGCAAGCCAGTGCAGGCACAATATTTCCCATACCCGCCTCACAGAGAACTAACTATGATGGATTCCACACGTCTGGCAGAGCTTCGAGAGCTTGAAGCTGTCCTTGGAGTCGGCTTCCCGAACCTCTGCCTTCTCAACCAGTCGCTCACGCACACTTCTTTCGTTGGGGAGAAGGACGAATCGCGTCTGCAATCAAACGAGCGCTTGGAGTACCTGGGAGACGCGGTGCTGGGACTCGCGGTTAGCCACTATCTCTTTGAGCGGCATCCCGACCTGTCCGAAGGTCAGCTGACCAAGATCAAAGCTGCCGCCGTCAGCGAAGCGGCTCTCTGTAAGCTGGCCGAAAACCTGAAGCTTGGTCAGTATATCCTGCTCGGGCGCGGAGAAGAAATGACCGGAGGACGACGGCGCCCGTCGATTCTCTCCGACACGCTTGAGGCTGTGGTCGCCGCTATTTACCTTGAGTGCGGATTCGACGTAGCACAGTCTTTTCTCCGGCGCCTCTTTGCCGAGATGGTCGAGGACATCCGCCACCAGCGACAGGGACAGGATTTCAAGAGTCTGTTGCAGGAAAAGGTCCAGGAGAGGACCAGTCGCGCGCCGGAGTATGAAGTCATTCAGGAAATTGGGCCCGACCACGACAAGCGGTTTGTGGTCGAGGCGCGCATGGATAAGGACATTCTGGGGACGGGCTTCGGCACCAGCAAGAAGGAAGCTGAGCAGGCCGCCGCCGCGCAAGCACTGGAGCGAATGAGCGAATGGGCGAATGGGCGAATGGGCGAATGAGCGAATGGGCGAATGGGCGAATGAGCGA
>Ga0066635_10000251_pt1 | contig 14935 bp, 6 predicted proteins | sample CryGeyCG2014_300_2_FD_59503 | JGI IMG/M metagenome (GOLD analysis project Ga0066635, IMG submission 59503) | Groundwater microbial communities from aquifer - Crystal Geyser CG06_land_8/20/14_3.00 | ecosystem: Environmental > Aquatic > Deep subsurface > Groundwater | place: USA: Utah: Grand...
CCTCCATTAAAAGCAAATCTCTCTTATCACTCATGTGTAGAGTTGGTCATTTTGTTTTGCCGGGGCTATAAATACTAACAACCACCAATAATTAGGTTTATATTTTAAGGATAGGCACAAGTAATTGGAGAAAGAATCATGTCGAAGAAAAAAGATGTTGCTGAAAGTGAACATGAAAAAGAAATCAAGCCTGACTTTGTGAAAACCGGTCACACCTATGATGCATCAAAGATCAAAGTATTAGAAGGTCTTGAGGCTGTTCGCAGAATGCCCGCAATGTATATTGGATCCACCAATATTTCTGGGCTACATCATCTTGTTTATGAAGTCGTTGATAATAGCGTTGACGAATCACTGGCAGGCTTCTGTAATGAGATTGAGGTCAAAATACACATTGATGGTAGTTGTTCTGTTTCTGACAATGGAAGGGGCATTCCGGTTGATATGCACGATACTGAAAAAATATCTGCTGCTGAAGTTGTAATGACAAAGCTGCACTCAGGTGGAAAGTTTGGAGATGGGGCTTATAAGGTTTCAGGTGGTTTACACGGGGTTGGAGTGTCTTGTGTTAATGCTCTTTCAGAATGGCTAAAGCTGGAGATTAGAAGAGATGGTCAACTATATTCGCAAATTTATAGAAAAGGAGTGCCTGAAGCACCATTAAAAATGGTTGGTAACAGCAATAAGCAAGGAACAAAAGTAACCTTTATTCCTGATAAACAGATATTTGAAACCGTTGATTTTTCTTTTGATACATTATCGCAGAGGTTGCGCGAACTTTCATTTCTGAATAAAGGATTAAAGATAATAATTGAAGATGAAAGAGCAGAGGATAAAAAACATGAATTTCAATATGAGGGTGGAATAAAAAGTTTCGTAGAATATCTCACAAAGCAAAAGGAACCAATACACAAAGACCCAATATATTTTGAGGCAACAAAGGATGACGTAATAGCAGAAGTTGCAATGCAATGGACTCAGGGATATCAGGAAAACATCTTTTCATTTGCTAATAATATAAACACAAAAGATGGAGGAACCCATCTTACAGGTTTTAAATCAGCCATAACCAGAACATTAAACCAATATGCCCAATCAAAGGATTTTTTGAAAAAAGTCTCTGGCACCCTTGAAGGTGAAGATGTTAGAGAAGGACTTACAGCTGTTATATCAGTTAAACTTCCAAATCCACAGTTTGAAGGACAGACAAAGGGTAAGCTGGGAAATAGTGATGTAGAGGGTATAGTTAAACAGATAATTAACGATAGATTGTCTGAATATCTTGATAAAGAAAGTGGGACAGCAAAAAAGATAGTAACCAAGCTTGTTGATGCTGCAAGGGCAAGGGAAGCAGCGCGACAGGCAAGGGCGTTGGTTAGAAGAAAAAGCGCAATGGCAAGTGGAGGCTTGCCCGGCAAGTTAGCAGATTGTCAGGAAAGGGATCCGACCAAATGCGAGCTATATATTGTTGAGGGAGATTCTGCCGGAGGTTCAGCAAAACAAGGTCGTGACAGGCGCTTTCAGGCAATTCTTCCTTTAAAAGGAAAAATTCTTAATGTTGAAAAAGCAAGGTTTGATAAAATGTTGGAATCAGATGAAATTAGAACCTTGATTACAGCAATGGGCACAGGCATTGGTCCAAACGATTTTGATATAACAAAACTGCGTTATCATAGAATTATTTTATTGGCTGATGCAGATGTTGATGGATCTCATATTCGTACACTTTTGCTCACTTTTTTCTACAGGCAGCTTCCAAAGCTTGTTGAAAATGGGCATTTATATATAGGACAGCCGCCCCTGTATAAAGTAAAAAAGGGGAAAAAGGAAAGATACTTAAAGGACGACGCAGCTTTAGAGGATCATCTTATTGAGCTAGGGGTTGATGATGTTAAACTAGTTTCAAAAGATGAAAAAAAACAGATATCAGGCAAGCCTCTTGTAAAGATAACTAAACAACTGATTAGATACAGCAGTATCCTAAATCTTTTAAAGAAAAGATATGATTCAAGGATAGTTGATGCTGTAATTTGCTCCAGCGATATCAACCAAAAGATTTTGACATCTACAGCCGGCAAGCTTGATACAGAGCTTGATAAAATCGCAGAATATTTAAATAAAAAACATCCTGATATGAATGATTTTACAGTTGATGTTGAAGACGACCAAGAGTTGGGTGCAAAAAAAATAATTTATAATACAGTTTGGAACGGATTTATCAGGAAAACAACTATAGATGTGGAATTCCTGAACTCGGCGGAAATAAATGAGCTTCAGTCCCTGAATAAAGTGTTTAATGAAATTGGAAAAGCTCCTTTTAAAATTGAAGCAGAAGGAGAAGAAATAGAGGTTTCCACCATTCAGGGAGTAAAAGAATTAATTCTGGCAAGGGGAAGCAAAGGACAGGATATCCAGAGATATAAAGGGTTGGGCGAAATGAACCCAGACCAACTCTGGTCTACTATATTAAATCCAGAAACCAGAAGATTGTTATCTGTCAGGGTTGATGATGCAGTAGAGGCAGATAATATATTTACTATTCTAATGGGAGATCAGGTTGAACCGAGAAGAGATTTTATAGAGAAGAACGCATTAAATGTCAGAAATTTGGATATATAATGGCAAGAGTAAATATTCCCCAAAAAGGGGATACAATTGGTATAGCAGCTCCATCTTCGCATTTTGATAAGGAAATGTTTAAGCAAGGAGTTGCTATATTAAAACAATGTGGTTTTCATTCATATTATAGAGAAGACATTTTTGATCAAAATAGATATTTTGCAGGAGATGATAAAAGACGCGCAAATGAGTTAAATGAATTGTTTTTAAATAAAGATGTTAAAGCAATTCTATTTGCACGAGGCGGATATGGTTCCCAAAGAATTCTACACTTGCTTGATTTAAGCTCAATCAAAAAAAAACCCAAACCAGTTGTTGGTTTTAGCGACACAACATCTTTAATAACATTTTTAAGACAAGAGGTTAATATACCGACCCTATATGGTCCATCTGTTTTGCAAATAGGATCAGGACTAACATTTGGAGCTATTAAATCTTTTGTTAGTGCTCTTACAGGGCATGGTCCAATTGGAAAAACAATTTCCAAGACAGCTCAAACATTGAAGACCGGTGAGGCAGGGGGGGTATTGGTTGGCGGTTGTCTTTCCCTTATTAATCACGGCATTGGAACAGCGTATGAACTAAATACAAAAAACACGATTTTATTTTTTGAAGATATAAATGAAAAAGTTTATGAACTGGATAGAATGCTGATACAGTTGAAGCACGCAGGAAAGATGTCCAAGGTTAAAGGAATAATTATTGGCTCTATGATTTTAGATCAAAATGAAAAATATGATTTTAAAGAAATGATTTTGGATATCTTTAATGACTTTGATGGACCTATTATTAATGACTTTGCGGTTGGACACTTTGACAACACCCAAACCCTACCATTTGGTGTAAAAGTGGTTTTAAAAGCAGATAAAAACACAGAGCCAATAATTGATTTTAAAACAAGTTTATATGAATAAAACAAAAGTTATAGACAGGGAAATGGAAAAGGGTGTGGCTTCAGGGGTTTTTCCTTGCGCAGATCTGTTAATTGCTAAAGACAACGAGATAATTCATCACAACTGGTATGGGGACGCAAGAAAGGGAACTTGTTTTGATATTGCTTCATTAACCAAGCCAGTGTGCACAGCAACCCTTACTCTTATGCTGGTAGAAGAGAAGCTTCTTAAGTTAGATGACACCGTATATTCGTGGCTGGGCGGTGCAAGACAGTCGGACCACAAATTAATTACAGTAAGGCACCTTCTTGATCACACATCTGGTCTGCCAGCGTGGATGCCGTATTTTCAGGAGTTGCCGCTTGATTTAATAGGCACAGAAGCCGGAAAAAATTTTATTTTTGATTCATGTTTTAATGAAGAGCTACTTTTTCCCCCAGGCAAAAAGACGGTTTACAGTGACATTGGATATATTCTACTTGGTGAGATTGTTGAGCAGGCTGGGCGAGGGCTTTTGGATGAAATTTTTGCAAACAGAATTTCAAAACCACTTAAACTAGAAGACACTTTTTTTATGAGGTCCATAGGAAGTCCAATCCGGAACACAAAAAAACATACCTATGCAACAGCAGATCAACATGTGCCAACGCCAAAACATGGTCTTGCAGGAGAAAGACCAAAACTTAAAAAAGATGAACATCGCAGGTTTGCTCCAACAGAGGATTGTCCGTGGAGAGAGAGGGTTGTTCATGGAGAAGTTGATGATCAGAACGCATATGCTTTAGGTGGGGTTGCGGGGCATGCAGGGCTCTTTTCAACAGCAGAAAATCTGCATCGTTTTATAAACGAGCTTACCTTGTCCTTGTATGGGAAATCTGATTGGTTGCCAAAAGCAATTCTTGAAGAATCATTGGATTTTAATAAAGTTAAGAATAGAAGAAAAAAAGCTGGGCAAAAAGAAGAGGGATTGTTTATTTGTGGATGGGACACGCCATCTCTTCATAACTCGTCTTCAGGTCGTCATTTTTCAACATATTCCATTGGTCATTTAGGGTATACTGGGTGTTCAATGTGGATTGATTTGAAAGCAAACTACTGGGAGATTCTTCTTACAAATCGTATACATCCGACCACCACCAATGAAAAGATTAAAGCTTTTCGACCAAAACTTCACGACCTTGTTTATGATATGCTAAAAACCCTACCAAACTCTTGAAAAACAATTGAAATGAATATAGTTTCATGAACTATGTGCAAAGCGCACAAAAACAGACGAACTTTCAGGAAAGGTGTGTTAGGAGTACGTAGTCGTTTTTGAGTTTTGGCTCAAAAACGCTGCTCGACTCTCGGCTGACTTGGCGTTATAACCATGGAAAAGACAGCCTGCGAGACGCCTCCCAACACACCTTTCCTTGCGCTTAATTAAATCTAAATAATCGTTGCTGAATTTTGCACATAGTTCATAAATATGTGAAAAGAAATGGAGAAACATGAAAGAGATTAATCATATTCATATGTTGGGTGTTGGCGGAACTGGAATGGGATCATTGGCAAGATTGTTGAAACAAGCTGGATATAAAGTTTCTGGCAGCGATAAAAAGTTGTATCCGCCGATGAGCGATCAACTTGCTGAATTAAATATTAAAATTTATGAAGGGTTTTCTGAAAAAAATTTGGAAGATAAGCCCGACTTGGTAGTTATAGGAAATGTTATAACCAAGGATAATATTGAGGCACAGCAAGTTTTGAAAAGAGAAATTCCATACATATCTATGCCTCAAGCTTTGTCCAAATTTTTTCTTAATTCCAGAACGCCAATTGTAGTTGCTGGCACGCATGGCAAAACCACAACATCAATGTTGCTTGCTTGGTGTTTCTTTTCAGCTGGAAAAGAGCCGGGATTTTTTATAGGTGGAGTTGGAAATAATTTTAAGAAAACCGCTGATATTGGCAAGGGCTCCCCATTTATTATAGAAGGAGATGAATATGACACAGCCTTTTTTGATAAAGGTCCAAAATTTTTGCACTATTCTCCCAAAATTGTACTTTTAACTAGCGTTGAATTTGATCATGGAGATATTTATAAAGACCTTGAACAAATAAAAAAAGCCTTTGCTAAGTTAATCAGCATAATACCTTCTGATGGTCTTTTGGTTTATAATGGAGATGATGAAAATATTCGCGAACTTGTTAAGGCATCAAAGATCAGAAGCCTATCATATGGAATGAGCCCTGTTCTTGATTATTTCCCGTCATCTTTTTCTTTTTCAGGTAATGGAACAAGCTTTCATTTAAAAGGCCCAAACCTATCTACTAATTTTAATTTTGCTATGTTTGGAGAACATAATCTTCAAAATGCTATGGGTGTTATAGCTGTGCTTAAAGAGCTTGGAATGTCAGATGAGGATATTGAAAAAGGTTTAACAACGTTTCTTGGGGTAAGAAGGCGACAAGAAATAGCAGCAGAAATTAAAAGTATTACAATTGTGGATGATTTTGCTCATCACCCAACAGCAGTGGCAAAAACAATACAGGCCATAAAAGTTAAATTTCCAGAAAGAAGATTGTGGGCTATATTCGAACCTCGGTCAAACACGTCCAGAAGAAATATATTTAAGGAAGAATATGTAGCTGCTTTATCTAAGGCTGATAGGGTTGTTATAGGAGATGTTTATTGCTCGGAAAAAATTCCTTCTGATGAGCGTCTTGATGTAAGAGGTGTTGCTGCTAAAATAATGAGAAAGGGAATTGATGCACACTATATTCCAAACACAGAGTTTATAATAGAGTTTCTAATGAGAAATGTAAATAAAAATGATGTTATTCTTGTTATGTCAAACGGAGATTTTAATAATCTCATAAGCAAAATTAAAGAAGGGCTTAATAAGAGAAAAATCGTGTAGAAAATGAGGGAAAAAAACAAACAACTTAGGAATTTATTATTAGCGGTTTTTATAACAGCAGCTTTGTTCGTATCTATTTTTTATGTGTTAAATAGAATAGAGACAGTTCAGTATATTTTAAACACCGCTACATCCATGAGCGAATGGAAAATAAAATTAAAATCCTTTGATCTAAGCCCGATTGCAAGGAGCATAAAGATATCGGGCATAGAGATAAACAATAAAAGCAATGGCAAATTAATTACAGTAAGTAAATGTAAGATTAAATATCGTTTGTTAGATATATTAAGAGGCAAAATATATATTAAAAACTTGGAGATAGACGGAGTAAGAGCCAGCTTGTCAAAAGAAATAAAAAAAAGTGAAAAACTAAAACATTTGGATGTTTCAAAACTTTTTTTTATACAAAATATTATTTTAAAACATGGGATTGTTAAGGATATACAAGTAAATTTTGGTAAAGATGTTTATATTAGTAGCGATGAAATCAGAATAAAAATGGGACCTAAGCTTTTAGGCTCTACAGAACTTCAACTCAGGGTGGATGGATTATCTGTTAATAAAGATCAAAATAGCATTATTGAAGTTGCTGCATTGAATATCGAAACATCTACCAGCCGAACTAAATGGACGGAAGATATCCCTTTTGTTAATGCGCTAGATGGAAATTTGATTGCAAATGATATAAGAGTAAAATATCAAAACATAGATTCGTTTCAATCCAGCGTAAAATTTAATGATAATAAATTAAATGTAGAATCATTTTTACTTAGGTTTGATAAAAAAGATATTAAAGGTACGCTAGGTTTAGACATAGACACAGATAAATGGACAACAAATATTGAAATTCCAAATCCGGTTCATTTCCCATATTTAGGCAAACCATTAAAAACCATAAATAGCGAAGGAGATCTGTCTGGTTCAATCAATGCTGAGGGCAGTGGTCTGAATTTTAAAGAAAACACAGGCAAAGCCACAGCAAACTTGGTTTATAAGTTTACAACTTCTTCAAAAAACCCCGTCAATCTTCAGGCTGCGCTAAACTGGTCACAAGGGATTTTTTCTATAAACAACACCAAAATCATTGCAGATAATAATGAAATTGATTTTGTAGGAGATTTTAATGTTAATAAAAAAGCAATGCAGATTAAGGCGCATGCAAAACAGTTTCCAGTAGAGGAAGGTTTAGAAAAGTTTAACAGCCCACATTTTAAAAAATTGTATGGAAAAAGTGATTTTGATGCAGATATTACCGGCTGGGGCAAGGATTTTCAGATTGATGTAAAAGCTGTAACATTTGATGGCGGCTATAAGCCATTGAGGGCAGAGAAGGCGCTGACAGACCTTAAGGCAACTTACAATAAACTAGATTTTAAATGGGAGGTTTATGAACAAGGGGTCTCTACTGGTAAAGCAGATCTTGTTGTAAATTTAGGCAAAAGTGTTCCTGATCAAGATAGGTCAAAGGATTTGGATCTTCATGTTGTTGTTAAGGATCATCCAGTAGATAAATTATTGCCAGCTTATAAAATAAGCGGACTTATAAGCGGAAGCCTGAATATTAAAGGACCTATTCAAAGTTTTAAAGGAGATGCTGTAGGGAAAATTATTAATGGCAAAGTGATTATTGTTCCTTTTGATGAAATTACAACCAATGTAAATATAACAAGAAAACAAATAACTTTTAACAATATAGTGGTTACTCCGAGCACTTTGGATAAGATTGCGTTTTCTAATCCTTTAACCATAAACCTAAGAGAAGGAGCACTAACAATTGAAGGAGCTCCTGATCCATGGATCGATATTAATATTGGTTATACTTATGCAAACAATTTATGGAACGCAAAAAAGATCGAATATAAAGATAATGAAGATGGACAATATAGTGCAACTCTTTCCGGAAGCATCAAAGGGGACAAAACTATTAGTTTAAAAGCAGATGGGCTTGTAAATCTTAAATCTTTTACACCATTAACATATTTTGTAAGAGAGGCATCAGGTCCTGCAAAGATTGATCTTCACATTTCTGGAACTACGACAAATCCGAACTTAAATGGAGACATTGAATTCAATGACTGCACGCTCTATACAAGGCAGATATATTTGCCAATGGAACATCTGTTTGGAACTCTGGAGTTTAAAAATCATACAATTAATTTTGTTAATATTGTAGGAGATCTTGAAGATGGAAGGTTTTCTCTAAAAGGAGATCTGACATATCAGGACTATGCAATGGTAAGCTCTAATCTAAGATTTGAGGGACAAGGTCTAAGATATAAAATGGAGGATGGGTCATTCAGGGCAGAGTTTGATGGCAATATTGAGCTTGTTGGGAAATTTCCATCTCCACTTCTTTCAGGCGATATCACCCTTGTTGATGCAAAATATACAAAAGACTTTAATCTTCTTGAGACAGTAACAAAAAAGAAACCGATTAAGAAAAAAGGAGAGTATGTATTTTCCCCAAAATTAAATTTAAGAATAAAAAACACAGGTGATTTTCTTATTAAAAATAATGTAGGTGAGATATCCTTAGGAGCAGATTTGGATGTGAAAGGAACAAGAAAAGATCCAAAGCTTGGCGGTGTGGTTCAGGTTGTTGAGGGCGAGATACATTACATGGGAATGAACTTTGATATTACCAAGGGTTTTGTTGAATTAAGAGAAGGCAATGAAGACCCTTATTTAGAGGTTACAGCGCAAAAAGAAATAAAAACATATAATATTACAGCAGAGGTGCATGGACATATAAACAATCTTGCAATTGATTTGTCAGCTACATCGCCATATGGTTCGCTGGAAAAACGGGATGTAATTTCATTGCTGGCTTTTGGTATTACAGAAAGCGAAAGGGAACAGCTGGCTGCAAGCAGAGGAGGACAGTTTGAAATATCAATGGCCGCACAACAGCTTACTCATATTATTGAAAGGCCGGTTACAAAGCTAACAGGGTTGGATACGTTTAGGCTGGAGTCGTCAGACCCCTCAAACCAATCAGTTTCCAGAGTAGTTGTTGGTAAACAGATTTCAGATAGGCTTACCATAGATTTTACAACAGATATAAATACTGTAAATGCTGTACAAACAGTAATTGGAGAATATTTAGTTACAGATAATTTGGTGCTTAAGGGAGCTAGAAGTACAGATGAAAATTATGAAATAAGCGGAGCTCTGAGATTTAGATTTAGATAAAGGTATTAGATGAGAAATGGTTTTTTAAAAATAAAAAATTTGGCATTAGCCAGTTTTATTATAAGCTTTTTTTTAATTTCAGCTATAGTTTTGCCCGCACAAGCAAATATTGTTGATGAAATACAGTTAAAAGGTCTTGTAGGGATCGATGAATCTGTGGTTAGGAATGTAATCCCGTTTAATAAAGGAGACGAGTTTAGCATAGAAAAACTTGATCAGGCAGTTCAGTATCTTCGCCAATGGGGGATATTTGATAAAATAGAGGCAAGCCCCATAGAAACAGAAAGAGGGGTTGTAGTAGAAATGCGATTTGTGATGGCAACTGTCATCACTCAGATTGATATATATGGCAATTATCCTAATTTGGAAAATCAGATATTAAAATATATGACCATACATACTGGTGATATATACACGGAAAAAAGAGCAGAGGAGCAAGTTGAAATCATAAGGAATTTTTATAAAAAAGCTGGATACATCAAAACAGAAGTAAGTTTTAAAAAGAACGACCAACCAGCAAAACAGGGTGTTTCGCTGATATTTTATATTAAACATGGAGATGTTTTAAGATACAGGGATATTCAGGTAAAGGGCAATAAAGCATTTCCAAACAGTAGGTTTGCAAGTGCTTTGAATACGTGGAAAGCATATTCGGAAAAAAGGCTTAGAAATTCTATCAGAGATTTAACAGATGTTTACAGGCATAAAGGTTATCCTAAAATTAAAATTAAAGTTACAGATCTAAAAATTGATTATGACACCGGAAGAGTTGATTTAACAATAGATGTAGATGAGGGTCCTTTTGTAAATGTTAAATTTTCTGGCAACAGAGAGATAAGCGAAAGAAAGCTAAAAAAGACAATAACTGTTTTTGATGAAGGAAGTTTTGATTCATATGAACTTGATACAAGCGTTGAAAAGATAAAAACACTATACAAAGAAAGAGGTTATCCTTCGGCAATCGTTAAAGTAAAAAAGACAGTTAAAGAAAATGAAGATGTTGAAATTAATTTTGATATTAAAGAAGGAAAATCAAGGATTGTAAAAAAGGTAAATTTTAAAGGAAATAAACATATTGGCTCAAACCGGCTAAGAAAGACTATAGACACAACGCAGCGGTCAATAGGTTTTAGGCGGGGTTTTGATAAAGAAATTGTGAGCGATGATAATGGATCAATTAAGAAAGAATATAGTAAAGATGGATTTTTAAACACAGAAGTTGGAGAATGGGATGTAAATACATCTGATCAAGGATTTGATTTAATAATTGATATTCCTATAACCGAAGGTCCTCAGGTTATAGTTAAAGAAGTTGTTTTTAATGGTAATAAGGCTTTTGATAAAAAGCGTCTTATGAAGGGCTTGAAAGTTGTTCCCAATAAACCTTTAAATCAGGAAGATCTTCCAAATGAAGTTCAGAGGTTGCTTTCGTTCTATGCTAATAATGGATATCCATATGCAAAGGTTGAACAAAAGGTTATCCAAGACTTAGAAAATAATAGAATAGATATTTTTTATGATATTGATGAAGGGCATCTGGTTACTATCGGTAGTATTTTAATAGTTGGAGATATACTTAGTAGTCAGAAGGCAATCAAAGGAGCAATGGGCATATCTGAAGGAGAGCCCTATAGTTATAAAAAAATAGTAGAAAGCAGGCTAAATCTAAGGCGGCTTGGTGCTTATTCCTCAGTCAAGGTTGACCCTGTTGGGCTGGAAGAAAAAGAAAACAAAGTTCACTTAAAAGTAGAGGTGAATGAACAAAGGTCGTTTTTATTGGATTTTGGTTTTGGTTATTCTGAATATCAGAAGTTTACCGGATTTGTATCATTTAAAAACCTTAATTCATTTGGTTGGGCAAAACACACATTATTTAAATTAACAGGAGGTCGCGATCTATCAAGGGTAGAGCTTGGGTGGTTAGATCCAAGATTTCTTGGATCGAGTTTTGAGATGTCTGTTAATGCATGGTTGCAACATGCTAACAGACCAGCATTTAACTATATTCAAGCAGCAGGAAGCGCTGGATTTTTTAGAAGATACAGAAGTTTTGGATTTTTATTCAGATATGAGCTTGATAGAAATTATTTTATTGAAGGAAACACAACAGCAGCTGATCAGGAGAGTTTAAGAAACAATACAATTTCAAAAATAACGTTATCTGCCAGTTCTGATATCAGAGATAGCTTTGCAAATCCCAAAAAGGGTTTTTTTACTTTAGGTCAGGTAGATATATTTAATGAGATTAAGGGTAATCAGGCCAATTTTGCAAAGTTTACATGGAATGGAGAAAACGATCAGTCTTTCTGGAAAATTTTTACAATTACAACCGGGCTTCGTTTTAGCAGAATACAGGGGATAGGAAACAGGGTTAGTGTTCCAACAAATGAGCTTTTGTTTTTAGGAGGCGATGATACTGTGCGCGGTTATGGAGAAGATTCATTAGGTCCTGTAAATGCTCAGGGGAAACCGGTTGGAGGCAGAATCAGATGGATATGGAACGAGGAATTAAGGATTCGTGTTTGGAACCAATTTTATTGGGTATTCTTTGTGGATGTAGGAAGTTTAACTAATTATTTTTCAGATGTAACATGGTATAACACGCGCAAATCAACTGGGTTTGGATTAAGATATATCACACCAGTTGGTCCAATTCGTGTTGATTATGGTATAAAATTGGATAGGCGAACAGGAGAATCATTCGGAAGCACTCATCTTACATTTGGTTTTGTATTTTAGAACATTTACTAAAAAACCAGCATAGCGGCCAAGCTATCTTCTATGTTGTTTTTTTCGTGTCCATACCTATTTTCATTTCCCCTTTGGTTGAAAACTTCTGAAAAACCATGATCTGTGAGCAAAATGATCTGCTTTCTTTCCCGAAGAAACGGTTCGAGATCAAGCACCCAATTTTTAAACTCTTCAGAAGCTTCTTGTAAAATACGATACAATGGTAAAGATGTAGAATGAATCAAACGGTCTATATATCCTAAACGAATCCACACAGGGCAGCCAGGGTTAGATTCCTTTAACTTTGCACGATTCTTTGCACGATCAGCATCACCAAGATAAAATATTTTTCTGGAGCGCATAATTGATGAGATGGCTTCCAATTCATTGGTTCCAAAGACCACCTTTTGCCAAGCTGCTGTTGAAGGAGTGACGAGTCTTGACCAAAATTCATTGGTGCATTGCCGACCCGTTGTTTCCATCAATATTATCTTTAATGCCGGCACCAAATCCCATCTAGCTGCATCTATAAATAAGAATGCTGCTTCTGGATATTGGTTTAACATATGATCCAACGTATCTTTCCATTCAGGCAAAGTCTCAAATACTAAGGCGCGCCTACCCTTTTCTTTTTTAAAAAGAGTTGTTATGTGTTCCATGATATGTGGATTAGGAAAATTATAGCGGAAATAGTGTTCTTCAAGATAGGATTGTGATCGATCTCTTAATGTTTCTTTCGATAGAATATCGTTCATATTGTTTGCATTAAATTCGGAAACAGCTGACAAAAGCGAATCAATCCATGATTCGATATCACTAAAAAAAGAGGATATCTTTATTTTAGATGATGGAACCCATCCATTAATAAGATGGATTGTAAGTTTATTTACTACCTCCCATGCAAATGGGATAGATCTTTTCTCTTTTTTCAGTATATCTATACACTGTTCTGCAGATGCAGTTGAAAGAGAAATGGCATCCACCATCTTTTCTAAAATATCCTTTTCCACTTCAAACACTTCATTATATCCAACTCGCTTTTCAATATGTTGTGGAATAGAAAAAAGAACTCTGCAACCTGCTTCATCAAGGTTATGATCTGATATCCAGCTCAATAGCCCCACCTCTTTTATATCCTTTTGTTTGTCCCCATCTTCAAAGAGATCAACAAGCAGATCATCATCTTTAATGTCGCCCAACCATTCTTCAAAGATCGATAGTAAACGCTTAGGAGAAAGTCTTCTACTGGATATTCGTTTACTAAGATCAGACGGATTGCGCTTAATGATTTTTACCTTTCGATGCAATGCTTCATTAATGAGCATGGCAAGCTCAGGAGTTAAAATTAAAATAAAATCTTTAACACTCAATCCTTTATGTAGTAGCCCTATAAACTCTTCGAGCCTTTGAAATTCATCGACATTCAGATCGCGCAAAGCAGAAATCCGAGCAACCATGCGCTCAATTGCCTGTGGTGTCGACAATTCCTTTATAACCTCTTCCAGACCCGACTGTATAGAATTTTCCAGAGCTATAGGATCTTCGATATCCATTGAATCCCCTGGTATATAGCCACATTTACAACATGATCTTAAACGCAGTTCTGAAGAAACCGTTCTCTGACAGCGAAGCGACAATGCCGAATCAATACGCTTATCAATTGACCGTAGGTTGTCCACTATATTTATACCCGAAATTATATCGGTCATTTTCAACGCCTTGTAAGGAGCTTTTTCTCTTATGGCTTCGTATGGGAGAAATCTCTCTCGTGCAAATGTACGGCGGTGTTCTCCTAAATACCATTCTGTATATAATTTGTAGAAATTATCAAACGTTGTAAAAAGCATATCTGACTGACCCATCAAGATTAAATCAGTAAGATTTTTCAGAAAATTGTTTAGGTCTTTAAACAAAGAAACCATGTCTTCAGTTAATGGAATACTTGATGGAATGCCTTGTAGATAATCCGCTATCCGAACTATTCGTTCAGCATCATTTTTTATAAAATTTCCGACAATCTCCAATTCATGACCAATCGCTAAAAGATTTGGACGCTCCAATGAAAGATACTTTTCTAATCCTTTTGCTGCACCTTGAGATTCCATAACATTTTTTATCGCTTCTTGACCTTTGGTAATTATTGATCTAAAGCGCTCAAAATCAAAATTGTCAAAAACTGGGTATTCGCTAATCTGAGCAAGTTTAGGCATTATCTCTTCTATATTCTGTGTTAAGCGTTGTTTGAAATTGAGAAGCTTTTCCCATACTTGACCTTGAGATGAAAGTGAGAAAAGTTGCTTATCAAGATTTTCAGAGAGTAAAGGGTCTCTAAATAATCGCTCTCTTAATTCAGGACCTATCAACTGGCCAGATCGAATCTCATCAGCTTCCGCAACCTGTCTGAAATCAACAATGATAGTAGGGATCCTACGCCCGTTTTTATAAATATCCACAAGACCACTTCGCACCATTGATACAAGGAGTAAATGAGCGAGATCCTCGGAGAGCCCCCATGTACCAAAGCGTAGATTCTTGATCAATTTTTGAAGATCACCAATACCGGAATTCACTTGATCCAAAACCTCTTTTGAAAGATTA
>Ga0066635_10000260_pt1 | contig 14681 bp, 14 predicted proteins | sample CryGeyCG2014_300_2_FD_59503 | JGI IMG/M metagenome (GOLD analysis project Ga0066635, IMG submission 59503) | Groundwater microbial communities from aquifer - Crystal Geyser CG06_land_8/20/14_3.00 | ecosystem: Environmental > Aquatic > Deep subsurface > Groundwater | place: USA: Utah: Grand...
AACAGAAGAAAGTGTTTTGGCATTAATAAGGTCGGCAGGTGTAAATACCTCGTTATCTCTAACATTCATACGCTCTCTAATAGTGCGAGACATACGAGCCAAACCAACACCAAATTGATTATGCAATTGTTCTCCAACTGTTCTAACCCTTCTATTGCTAAGGTGGTCTATATCATCAACATCTGCTTTTGAATTTGCTAATTCAATAAGATATTTAATAATAAAAATAATATCTTCTTTTGTTAAAACTTTGGTATCAATTGGAGTTGATAATCCTAATTTTTTATTAATTCGGTATCTTCCAACTTCACCAAGGTCATATCTTTTATCGGAGAAAAATAGTTTTTCAATAATACCTCTTGCAGTTTCTTCATCAGGTGGATCAGCATTTCTAAGTTGTCTATATATATATTCAACCGCTTCTTTTTCAGAATTGGCTGTATCTTTTTGCAAAGTATTATATATAATAGAAAAATCATTGACATTGCTATCTTCTTTATGTAAGATAATAGATTTTATACCAGAATCAATAATTAAATCGATATGTTCGTTTTCAATTGCTGTTTCTCTGTCAATAATTACTTCAGTTCTGCCTATTGATACAACTTCACCAGTATCTTCATCAACAAAATCTTCAACCCAGCTCCGAAGAACTCTTGCGGCTAATTTTCTTCCAACTACTTTTTTTAGATTAACTTTGCTTACTTTTATTTCGTCAGCGAGATTAAATATTTCGAGAATATCTTTATCGCTTTCAAAACCAATTGCTCTAAGAAGCGTTGTTACAGGTAATTTTTTCTTTCGGTCAATGTAGGCATACATTACATTATTAATGTCAGTAGCAAATTCCATCCATGAGCCTTTGAAAGGGATAATTCTGGCGGAATATAAATGCATACCGTTTGCATGTCGGCTTGAACCAAAAAATACACCAGGCGACCGATGTAATTGTGATACAACAACTCTTTGGGCACCATTGATTACAAAAGTACCTTTAGGAGTCATATACGGTATTGTACCAAGATAAACATCTTGAATTATTGTTTCAAAATCTTCGTGTTCTGGGTCGGTACAATATAATTTAAGTTTTGCTTTCAGAGGGACACTATGAGTTAAACCTCTTTCGATGCACTCTTCTATAGAATATCTTGGTGGGTCAACAAAGTAATCTAAAAATTCTAATACAAAATTGTTCCTTGCATCAGTAATGGGGAAATTTTCAGAAAAAACTTTATATAAACCCTCGTTTTGACGATTTTCAGTAGTAGTGTCTAATTGAAAAAAATCCTGAAACGATTTTAGCTGAATATCTAAAAAATCAGGATAATCAATTTGATTTTTAGTCGTTGCAAAACTAATTCGTTGGTTTTTATTTTTTAGAGCCAAGGTGGATAAATTTAAAGTTAAAAATATAAAAAGTGATTTTTTACAATATAAACAAAACAGGATTAGACTTCAATCGAAATTTAACATTCGATGAAGTCTATTCCTATATGTATTTATTGAATCCCTTTATTTAACTTCAACTTCAGCTCCAGCTTCTTCTAATTGTTTTTTCAAAGAATCTGCTTCGTCTTTTGTAACACCTTCTTTAATAGCTTTAGGTGCAGCATCAACTAAGTCTTTTGCTTCTTTTAAACCTAAGCTAGTTAATTCTTTTACTAATTTAACAACTGCTAATTTAGCGGAACCTGCTGATTTTAATATAACATCAAATTGTGTTTTTTCAGCTGCTGCATCAGAATTACCTGCTGCTGCTCCTGCCATCATAACAGGAGCTGCTGCTGCTGGTTCAATACCATATTCGTCTTTTAAAATTTGAGCTAATTCATTAACTTCTTTAACTGTTAAGTTAACTAATTGTTCTGCGAAAGCTTTTAAATCTGCCATATTATTTATTATTTAATTGTTTTTAATTTATTTTTTAATTTATTATAAAAATGATAATTGTTTAATAAAAACTAATTTTCTTTTTCTGATAATGTTTTAACAATTCCTGCAAGTTTGTTTCCGCTAGATTGAAGAGCAGAAATAACATTTTTAGCTGGCGATTGCAATGCTGAAATAATATCAGCAATAACTTCATTTTTAGATTTAATATTAATTAGCGTATCTAATTTATCATCACCAACAAAACACATCTCTTCGATGTAGGCTCCTTTTAAAATAGGTTTCTTTATAATACCTTTACGAAATTCTTTTATTAATTTTGCAGGTAAATTGCCGGTATCAGAAAGCATGATTGATGTTGAACCTTTTAAAACGTCATAGAGTGTATCAAAATTTTTATTTGAACGCTCCATTGCTTTTTTAAGCAATGAGTTTTTAACAACTTGTAATGTTATGTTTCTTTTGAAACAAAGTCTACGAAGTTTACTTGTCGTTTCAACATTTAAATCAGAGATATCAGTAATATAGATATAATTGTTATTCGCAATCTTAGTGATTAACGAATCAATCATTTGATTTTTTTCTTCTTTTTTCATATACACAAATCTTTTCGGTAATTGTTGTAAATCTGCTTATTTTTAGAGCGTAATAGATTTTGGTTCAATTTGAATGCTTGGACTCATCGTACTTGACATATAAACACTCTTCATATACGTCCCTTTTGCAGAAGAAGGTTTTAATTTGACTACAGTTTGGAGCAATTCTCTTGCATTATCAATTATTTTTTCAGTATCGAAGGATACTTTTCCAACGGATGCGTGAATTATTCCAAATTTATCAACTTTAAAATCAATTTTACCAGCTTTAGCTTCGATAACAGCTTTGCCAACTTCCATTGTAACTGTACCTGTTTTAGGATTAGGCATTAGACCACGTGGACCTAATATTTTTCCTAATACACCTACTTTAGGCATTACACTTGGCATAGTAATTATCACATCTACATCTGTCCAACCGCCTTTTATTTTTGCGATATAGTCATCCAAACCAACGTGTTCGGCACCTGCATTTTTTGCTTCTTCTTCTTTATCAGGAGAGCATAATACCAAAACTCTTACTTGTTTTCCAATTCCGTGAGGAAGTACTATTGTACCTCTTACCATTTGGTTAGCTTTTCGTGGGTCAACTCCTAATCTTATATCAACATCAACGGAAGGGTCAAATTTTGTATAAGAAATAGTTTTTAATACACTTGCTGCTTCTGAAAGCGGATAAAGTTTTGTTTTATCGTATTTTGCTAAAGCTTCTTTTCTTTTTTTAGCTATTTTTGCCATTTTTTACTGTGTTAATTGTTGAATTTACAATTATTTTTTTAAACACTTAAAAGTGATGAATTAATTAGCTGATGGAAATTCACCTTTAACAGTTATGCCCATGCTTTTTGCTGTTCCTGCTACCATTTTCATTGCAGATTCAATTGTAAAGGCATTTAAATCGGGCATTTTTGCAGTAGCAATTTCTTTAACTTGTTCCCAAGTAATAGAACCTACTTTATTTCTGTTTGGTTCTGAAGAACCCGATTTTAATTTTAATGCTTCCAATAATTGAATAGCAACTGGAGGAGTTTTGAGAATAAAATCAAATGATTTATCTTTATAAACAGTAATAATAACAGGAATTACTTTACCGCCTTGGTCTTGTGTTCTTGCATTAAATTGTTTACAAAACTCCATAATATTAACACCTTTTGAACCTAATGCAGGTCCTATTGGAGGTGATGGATTTGCAGATCCTCCTTTTATTTGTAACTTAATTAGTCCACTAACTTCTTTTGCCATTTTTTAGTTTGTTTTAATGTAATTTAATTTATTCCTTTTCAACTTGCATAAAGCTTAATTCAAGTGGAGTTTTTCTGCCAAAGATTTTAACCATTACTTTGAGTTTTTTCTTTTCTTCGTTAATTTCTTCAATCACGCCACTAAAACTATTAAACGGTCCATCCGTAACAGTTACCGTTTCGCCTACAATAAAAGGAATATTCAATTCTTCGTCTTTTTCAGAAAGTTCATCAACTTTACCTAAAATACGGTTTACTTCACTAGCTCGTAATGGAACAGGTTCTAATTTTGAACCTAAAAACCCCAATACTCCAGGAATGTTTTTAATAATGTGAGGAATTTCTCCTACCAGAGCTGCTTCAATTAAAACATACCCTGGAAAATAATTCCGTTCTTTACTAATTTTTTTTCCTTTTCTTATTTGATAAACCTTTTCTGCTGGTATTAGAACTTGCGATAAATATGAAGATAACTGCAAGCGGTTAATTTCATTTTCAATATATTGTTTAACCTTCTTCTCATTGCCGCTTATAGCTCTTACCACATACCATTTTTTTACAATATCGCTCATACATTTACCTTGATTTCATTCATTTATTTTACTTTATAAAATATGACGAATATTATTTATTATTATACCTATCTAAAAATAAATATTTTTGGGAAGCAATAGGAATAACACGAATAATCATAACAATAATTATAATAAAAACCAATAAAAAAAGCCCAAAACTCCTCGCCAAATTACCTTATATGATTCTGGATCGAATTTATTAATATTTCCATTAATTCCAAATATAATGTCAATTATAAATACCATTGTAGCAATAATTAAGGATGCAATGGAAACAACAATAGCACTAGATTGCAAGTCTGTCCAAGATGGCCATGAAACTTTGTTCATTAACTCATCGTAGGTTTCTTTAAAATATGTTTTTATTTTAATCATTTTAAAATAATTTTATTTTTCTAGCACGGGTGGCAAGAATCGAACTCGCAACCTACGGTTTTGGAGACCGCCACTCTACCAGTTGAGCTACACCCGTTTATATACTAATAGTTTTATTCATTTTAATAAGAACAGTTAAAGGAATCTCTAATGAGTCCTTTAACTATTCTATTTATTTAATTTATTAATCAAGTATTTCAACAACTTGTCCTGCACCAACTGTTCTACCACCTTCACGAATAGCAAAATGTAAATTGATAGTCATAGCAATTGGGGTCAATAATTCAACGCTAATTGTTAAGTTATCTCCAGGAACAACCATTTCTCTGCCTTCTGGTAATGTTACTTCTCCAGTTACGTCAGTAGTTCTGAAATAGAATTGAGGACGATATTTGTTATGAAATGGAGTGTGACGACCACCTTCTTCTTTTTTCAAAACATATACTTCTGCTTTGAATTTTTTATGAGGAGTGATAGTACCAGGTTTTGCAATAACCATACCACGACGAATATCTTCTTTGTTAATACCTCTTAATAAAATACCAGCATTATCACCAGCTTCACCACGATCTAAAAGTTTGCGGAACATTTCAACACCAGTACATACTGATTTTAAAGGTTTATCGCCTTCTTTCATTAAACCAAGTATTTCAACTGGGTCATTAATATTAATAACGCCAGTTTCTATTCTACCAGTTGCAACAGTACCACGTCCAGTAATAGAGAATACATCTTCAACAGGCATTAAGAATGGTTTATCAAAACCACGAACTGGTAAAGGAATCCAAGCATCGCAAGCATCCATTAATTCAAGTATTTTTTCTACCCATTTTGGTTCAGCATTTAAACCACCCAAAGCAGAACCTCTAATAACTGGAGTATTATCACCATCAAAACCATGTTTAGTTAAGAGTTCGCGAACTTCCATTTCTACGAGGTCTAATAATTCTGGGTCGTCAACCAAATCAACTTTATTCATAAACACAACAAGTTTAGGAACTCCTACTTGTTTAGATAATAAAATATGTTCGTGAGTTTGTGGCATAGGACCATCAGTAGCAGCAACAACAATAATAGCTCCATCCATTTGAGCTGCACCTGTTACCATATTTTTAATATAGTCAGCATGTCCAGGACAGTCTACGTGAGCATAATGTCTGTTTTTTGTCTGATATTCAACGTGAGCAGTATTAATTGTAATACCTCTTTCTTTTTCTTCAGGAGCATTGTCAATAGAATCGAATGATCTGAATTCACAATATCCGCTTTCTGCAAGTACTTTAGTAATAGCTGCAGTTAAAGTAGTTTTACCGTGGTCGATATGACCTATAGTTGCAATATTTACGTGTGGTTTGGATCGATCGAATTTTTCTTTTGCCATTTTAAATAATTTTAATTGTTAAAGTTCAGTTTACTTGTTTTTATTTTCGTTTTGATAATTATTTTATACTAATAATGAGCCAATGACGAGAATTGAACTCGTGACCCCTTCCTTACCAAGGAAGTGCTCTACCCCTGAGCTACATCGGCTTAAATTAATAAAAAATCATAAACCTAATTTTGGGTTTATAATTTTTTACCAAATAGAGCGGAAGACGGGGCTCGAACCCGCTACCTACAGCTTGGAAGGCTGTCGCTCTACCAGATGAGCTACTTCCGCATTAAGAATTATTATAAAAAAAATTATAATTCTTATTTCGTAATTCTCATGGTGGGAAGGGGAGGATTCGAACCTCCGAAGGCGTAGCCAACAGATTTACAGTCTGCCCCATTTGACCGCTCTGGTACCCTCCCAATGTTATTCAAAGAACTAAAATCTTAGAGCCGAGGGAGGGATTCGAACCCCCGACCAGCTGATTACAAATCAGCTGCTCTGACCAACTGAGCTACATCGGCAATATCCTTATTTAACTAACTAATTATTGTATTAAAACAAAAAAAAAGCAGTCTTTTTTTTAAGGAATGCAAATGTACAAAACATTTATTAACTAAAAAATTTTTGTATGTTTTTTTTTTAAATAAATGAAAAAAAAATATAAACCATTGTTTTTGTTTGTTATTATATGCCTTTTACTTTTTCTTTGTGTTTTACTAGTTGTTTGCGCAAGGCTTCAACAGAAGAGTCAATTGATTCCTCGAATGTTTTACTTTGTTTTTTAGCATATAAATCGTTTCCTCTTATTGCTAATCTGATTTCTGCTACTTTATTATCTTCTTTTTCTGAGTTTTCTAATTTTAGAGAAACTTCGCTTTCAACGACTCCATCGTATAAGTTAGATAATTTTTCAATTTTTTCATGAATAAATTCTTCTAATTTTTTATCTGTTTTAAAATGTACAGCATTGATTTTAATTTTCATTTTTTTCCTCCTTTTAAATTGAATTATGCCTTTGGATGGGCTTGTTTATAAATTGTTTTAAGTTTTTCGATGGTGTTATGGGTATATATTTGTGTGGCTGATAGGTTTGCATGTCCTAATATTTCTTTTATTGCATTTAAATCCGCTCCGTTGTCAAGCATGTGTGTGGCAAATGTATGTCTTAACACATGTGGGCTTTTTTTGCTAATTGTTGTTACAATGCTAAGGTAATAATTTACGATACGATAAACAAGTTTTTGATAAATTTTTTCTCCTTTTTCTGTTAAAAAAAATGAAGTTTCTTGAATATCAGGGAAAGTAATGGTTCTTAATTGAATATATTGAGTTAATATTACTTTTAATTTGTTTGAAAATGGAATAATTCTTTCTTTGTTGCGTTTACCTAATACTTTTAATTGGCTATTATAGATATCAACATCTTTTATTTGTAAATTAACTAATTCAGTAAGTCTTATTCCTGTTGCATAGAATAGCTCTATAATTATTTTGTTTCTTTGGTCAACATAATTATTCTCGAATGTTATTATGTCAAACAGTTGATTCATTTTTTCTTTTTCTACAAAAACAGGTATTCTTTTATTTGTTTTTGGAGATATTATTTTATTCATAGGGGTTTCAGCAATAATCCCTTCTTTTTTAAGAAATTTAAAGAATGTTTTTAAGGTTGTTATTTTACGATTTATGCTTCTGGGGCTTATTTTATTTTCCATTAAATTTACTAACCAAGATTTAATCATAAGATGATTAATAATCAGTACATCATTTGTTTGATAATTGGTTGAAAGGAAAGAATAAAATTGTTCTATATCTTTGCTATAGGCAATAATAGTGTTGAGAGCGTATCGCTTTTCGTTTTTAATATAATTAAGGAAGGATTCTTGATAGTGCATAAAAAAACAGGAATCAAATTGTTCAAATATAATATTATTTTTTGAACATTTTGATTCCTGTTATAAAAAATCTGATTAGTCCTGAAAGCTATGCTTCTAATTCTTCTTGTAAATGTTGGATATAAATTGCTTTTAATCTTTCTCCTCTTTTTACAACTGAGGGTTTTGTAAATTTTTGTCTTTCACGCAATTCTTTTACAACGCCCGTTTTTTCGAATTTTCTTTTTAGTTTTTTTAAAGCTTTATCAATGCTTTCGCCTTCTTTTATAGGAACAATAATCATTAAAAACACTCTCTTTCTGTTAAAGATTAATAATAAATTTAATTTTTTGCAAAGTTACATGTTTTTTTAATTTAAAAAATTAAATTAAAAAAAGTCCTATCATTATGATAGGACTAAGAAAAAACATAAGTTTTATTTTTTTATAGGGGTACTTTTTAAAATATTAATTAAGAAGTTCCAGAATTTTTCTACGCTGGGAATATTCACTCTTTCGTCTGGTGAGTGTGGGCTTCTGATGGTAGGTCCAAATGAAAGCATGTCCCATTTTGGATAAGTTGTACCAAGTAAACCACATTCTAAACCTGCATGGATTGCTTTGACAGCGGGTTCTTTTTTATATAATTTATGGTAAATAAGTTTAGAAAGGGTTAATATTTCGGATGTTACGTTTGGTTTCCAACCTGGATAGCCTCCTGAATGTTCTACTTTAGCACCAGCATTAGAAAATACGCATTCTATTTGATTTGCAAGGTCATCTTTAGCTTGTTCAACCGAACTACGTAGTAAACACATCACTTCAATATTTCCTTTTTCGCTTTTTACAACTGCAAGATTAGATGATGTTTCAACTAATTCAGGTATATCAACGCTCATTCCGATTACTCCATTAGGGCAGCCATACACAGCATTAATAAGATTGTTGGCAGTTGTTTCGTCAATTGTTGTAGTAGGTAAATTTGTTTTTGTAACAACAATATTTAAATCAGGGTCTGCTGAAAGATATTGATCTTTAATATAATTGGAATATTCCTTGATGAAATTGTTAAATGCTTTTTCTTCAGTAGCAGGAATAACTATAGTTGCAAATGTTTCTCGTGGTATTGCATTACGTAAGTTGCCACCTTCAATGCTTGCAAGTTGCAATTTCATTTTTTTTCGGGCTAACCACAATAAACGAATCATTATTTTGTTTGAATTTCCTCTACCAAGGTTAATATCTAAGCCCGAATGACCACCTTTTAATCCTTTAACAGTAATAATATAGGCTATTGAGTTAGCGATAACTTTGTCTTCTTTATATTTAAAAACTGCTGATGTATTAATACCACCAGCGCATCCAATATAAAGTTCTCCTTCGTCTTCAGAATCTAAGTTTAGCAATATATCACCTTTCAATAATCCTGATTTCAAACCAAAAGCTCCAGTCATTCCAGTTTCTTCATCTATTGTAAAAAGGCATTCAATTGGTCCATGCTCAATATCATTTGATTCTAAGATTGTCATTGCTGCAGCAACGCCAATTCCATTATCTGCTCCTAAGGTTGTACCTTTTGCTTTTACCCATTCACCATCGATGCGAAGGCTTATTGGGTCTTTTTCAAAATCATGAACAGTGTCTGTATTTTTTTGAGGCACCATATCTAAATGACCTTGTAAAATAATACCTTTGAGATTTTCTTTTCCTTTTGTACCTGGTTTTCTAATAATTACATTACCAACTTCGTCAACAATGGTTTCTAAACCTAGATTTTTACCAAATTTAACTACGTATTCTCTGATTTTTTCTTCTTTTTTAGAAGGGTGAGGCACACTACATAAACCCATAAAGTTTCTCCATAGTGCAACTGGTGGTAAGTTTTTGACATTAAGATAAATTACTTCGCTCATTTGTTTTTCTCCTTTATTAATTCATTAAAATTGATTATTTTTTTAAAATATAAATCTGATAAAAACTTTGTTACTAATTCTTCGGCTGGTTTAATTTTTTCGCCGTATTTTTCTTCTAAATCCTTACATATTTGCCCAACTTTATTTTTCCCATTTATCTTAAGCCAAGTGGATGAGCCTAATTCATCAAATTTGACATTAATAAATTTTCTATTAATCAATGGCATTAGTATTTTTCCCCAAAGCTTACTTGTAAATTTTGGTACAAATACGGTTACTTTACCCTTTTCATCTACCTGATGTTTATAAACACTAAATGGAGTGAGTTCTAAATAATTAACTCCTTTTAATACTTTCCCTTTAGTGCTTTTATTCATTTATTTTTTTATATATTATGTTAATTCGTATAATTCTGTTTGTTATTTTTGTTTTTTGTTGGTATTTCTAATATTGAAGTTGTTAATGTAAGTATAATGCTAAACAAAAGAGCCCACCAGAATCCATTTACAAAAAAACCTTCCACAAATTTAGATGCAATGATAATGATAAATGCGTTAATAACCAATAAAAAAAGTCCAAAAGTTAAAAAAGTGATTGGGATAGTTAATACAACTAAAATTGGTTTAAGTATTGAATTTAATATTGCCAATACAATAGCTACAAGTAATGCTGTGATAAACCCATCAACATTAACACCTGGTAATAAATATGCAGATATTACTACAGCAAATGAAGATACAATGATTTTTAAAAGAAATTTCATAAATAATAATTCAAAAGCTTGAAGCATTAAATTTTATGCAAGTAATAAATTTTTTTACAGATTATCAAATTTTATTTGATACATTAATTCAGTGGAAATTTGTTTTTTATCTGGTGCATAAATAAATCTTAAGCCTGCGTCAATTGGAGCAATAAATCTAAAAAGGTGAAAATCCATTGTTACTTCTGTTCCAATACTTTTATATGTGTTAGATTTGCTATTATTAATAAAAACAGCATAATCGTAAAATAAATTGGCTTTAATCCTTTTAATATAAATAATATTGGGAATGCTAAAATCGGGATATGCAAGTGGTAATTTATAATTAACGAAAAGTGTTTTCATTTTTTGATTTTTAATAGATGTAAGCCCTCTTGGAAACGCAATTATGTCACTATAAGTATATGTTCCATAATTTTTATTCTGAAACCCTATTGATAACTTAAGACTATGATGTTTAATAATTCCAGGAAGGTTGAAATTGCTTGAAATGGCATATATTTCTCCAAGATTAAGTCCTTTAAATGGTGTATTATAATATTTCAGTTCAACTGTTTGCCCCCATCGTGGTCTCATATCCTTTTCTGCCGATTTAATTTGATTATAAAAGAAGATACTATATTCCATAATATGGATTGCACCACTTATATAATTGGCTGGTGTGGATTTATTATGTTGAATAAATGTATTAGAAATATTTATCTTTGGCTCTATAAGTCTATAAAATAAGCCTTTTGAAATATTAAAAGGCACATTAATACCTGTTATTACTTTAGTTTCATTCCAAGTGAAATGTATGTCTTCATTGTTTACAGTTAAATAGGAAGACGCTCTGTCGCCATTGCTTATTTTGAAATCGATAATAGGATATAATCCTTTGTAAGTGAAGTTAATAAAATGTGTTCCTGTTTTTTCAATCCGATTATATTTATAACCAATTGAAGTAAAGGCTGTACTTAATATATTTTGTGATAATATTGAAACACCTGGACTAATACTTGCATTTTCTGCATTTATACAAAGCGGTGCCCAACTATGAAAGTGAAAGAGGTTTTTGGTTTTAGAATATTTCTTGGTTATATAAGTAGAATCAGCAAATACAGTATCTTCTTTGATAATTTCTTCTTGATTTGCAATTGTTTCATAAAGTTTAATGGATGTATTTGTAATTGTGTCAAATTTAATCCATTTCGTAGAGTCTATGGTAGCTTCTACTAATTTAAAACCTTTGGCAGTATATTCTGAATAGGCTATTGATTCTTTATTTGGAGAAATGCATGCATTTTCTGCGCCATATAGGGCTGATGTAATTTGATATTTTTGTTTGCTTATGGTATCAATAGCATATATGTTATCAATTCCAGAATATGCTGCATTATATATAATAAAGTTTTCATAAAATTTAGGCATAGATATTTCTTCATAACTATAAGGTGTAATTGTAGTAAACTGATTTGTTATGGTATTATAGGTAACTATACGCTTTCCTTCATTAGAAACCTCAATAAAAACAATTTTATTGTCATCATTATTCCATAAAGGAGTTACAAAAGAGCTATTATTAGTATTTATTATTTTTTTAATTACATTCCCCGTTTTGTTTTCAAGAATTACAATGCTATTTTCTCCAATGGGAGTGTTTTTTATAGCAACAATTAATTTCTTATCATCTGAAAGAGAAGGAGCAAACAAATATTTATTTTTGCTTATGCTTTTACATTTGCCTGTTTGCAAATTGAAAGTTTTAATAGTACTATATTTCCTGTTTTCCCAACGTAAATCAAAAGTAACTTCAGCCCAAATCAATGTACTATCAACAACCGAAAATGTTTCTGGAAAAAAATACCCAGGTGTGAAAATAATCTTCTCCTTCTTTTGTTTATCAATAGTTATAAAACGAGTTATATCGTCAATTCCTGTTTTAACAGCAATAATAGTACTATCATTAATATAATGTGGGTGTTTATAATTGATGTAATTCTTGTTGGGTGGACATAATTCTGTATTAGTTGTTAATTTAATGGATGATTGTTGTTTTTTCCAAAGACTATCTAACTCATTAATTGTGTTGTAGTAGAATTGAGATTTGTTTAATCCTGTTTGTTTCTTTATACTTTTTGAAAATGATGTAATACCTAATGGATGTCTTGATACATCATCTAAAATTTTATTCCAAATGTTTGCATTATATTTTTTTCTAGCAAAAGCAGTAAGTTGATAACCTAAAACATACTGGTTTGGGATGAAATCTTTATAAGAACCAAAAACTGCCTTGTCGTATGGGTATCTTTTTTTATCAAGTGTTTGGGTTTTTATTTCCATTTCGAACGAGGGTAACCTTCCTCTTCCTGATTTGCTTAATCCTGTTTCGGTACATACAGCATCGCCCTCCATAAACCAAGCAGGAATGTGTAATCCCAAAATGGCAGCAGTTGATTGCTCTCCTAATAAGTAATACAGGATTTTAGTTTTACTTTGGTTTATTTTATTAATTTGAATTACATGCCTAAACTCGTGTATTGCCAATTGCTGCAACCACTCCTGTCCATAGGAATCTTGAGGTGGAATAGTAAAAAACTCCATTCTCTTAGGAGCCCAAATAGTATAAGCATTTGAAATAACAGATTGTGTATGCAGAATGATTGGTATATTCTTTGGTTTGCTTACTAATGTTTTAGTCGATTTTGCATAAATGCGTTCAATATAATTAGCTAAGTATTGGGCTTGCTTTTCATATTGCTTAGGAAAAATAATTTTAAAATGACTGGTGCTAATCTGATTCCAACTTGTATTTGCAGGGTCTTGCCCTATATCGTAATATTGAGCATAAGAATAACTTTTAACAAAAAGTAAAGTTAAAATAATAATAAAATTAACAAAAACATTAATACGATTGATAATCATAAAAATATTTTATTCTTATTAAGCATATTTAATATTATTGAGTAGGTATGATATATTCATAAGCTCCTAAATCAGGTTTTACATCAGATGTTCTGCTATTACCTTTAATATCAAAAGGAATTAAGGTTGAAATTGAAGTAATTCCTTTATCAATAGCAGGTGAACCTTCTTTAATTGATAAATCATTTGCATTTAAAGTAATATCTGTAAATATTGGGTCAGAATTTGCTATACATTCTGAGAAATAATTAGGGTCATTTAATGGGAGTCCTGTTTTTATAAGACAATTATCAAATTTATAATTAAAGAATTGATAGTTTGGGAACTTGTCAAGCAATAATTCATTTGCAACATTACCATAAATAATACAGTTACCAAAGTATGCACTATAAAGTTCTCTTATAATGGGAGTTCCATTAATATCAAAATAATAATTGTTCAGCACCAAAGATGGAGTTTGGCGAATAACTTCTGACCAATAATTTCCAATGGTGCAATGCCTAAAATCATAAGCACCTCCAATATCTAAATTAATTGCATGCCTGCCACAATTACCAAACACCGAGTTGTATGCCAAAACGATGCTTCCTCGAGCCCATAATCCATCTACACTCATATTTTTAATAATGGTGTTGGATAATGTAAGTGTAGGATTTGCCGAATTACCAATTGTATCCACTAAAATACCAATTTGTCCATTTTTTATAATAGCATAATTTATTTCATTGTTGATGCTGCCAGATGAAAGCCAGATTTCGCCCCATTGTCCAGAAATATCTGAATATTGATTTTCTAATCTATCACCTTGAAATATAACTGGTTTATCAATAGTTCCATCTACTTTTAAAGTACCATCTCGATAAACCATTAATGCGGCATTGCCATGTAAATAAATTTTTGTTCCTTCTTTAATTGTCAATGTATATGAAGAATCAACAACTGCATAACCATATATTACATAGGGTAAATCATCTGTCCAGGTTGCATCGCCTTCACTTACAATAGAATATGCAGGAAAGTTACTTGGAAAATATTTTGGACTTAAAAAATGAGCATTCTGTCCCCAGGCAACTAATTGAATTTTCTGAACATTTCCATTCGTTTCAAAAACTATTGAATCGCTTAGTATGAATGGAAGGTTTTGGTGGTTGGGGTCAACTGTTACTTTAACAAATA
>Ga0066635_10000268_pt1 | contig 14519 bp, 15 predicted proteins | sample CryGeyCG2014_300_2_FD_59503 | JGI IMG/M metagenome (GOLD analysis project Ga0066635, IMG submission 59503) | Groundwater microbial communities from aquifer - Crystal Geyser CG06_land_8/20/14_3.00 | ecosystem: Environmental > Aquatic > Deep subsurface > Groundwater | place: USA: Utah: Grand...
CATCCGGACCCTGAAAAACAGGGAAAACGGCCACCATAAGAAGCTGTTTAAGAAAAAAAACTACCAACAAAATCATCAGTAGTTTGCTTTTTTTAAAGGATAATAGAAGTTGTCTAAAAGCCATAAGTCTAGTATACTATGAAAAGGATAATTTTAAAAACTTGTAATTTAGTTGAAATCTGATCTTAATTAATGCGGGATGTTTCCGAAGGTAGTTTGTTCGTATTGGATAAAAAATTTACAGTATTTTTAAAAAGCGGATAACACAAGAAATGCTAAAACATAGAAACATATTTCTAAGGAAAATTAAATGTCGGAAAAAAAGAAAATTTTACATTTGATAACAGGCTTAGAATTGGGTGGGGGAGCGGAAAGTATGCTTTTTCAGTTTTTGCCAAATATGCAAACTGATTTGGATAATCAGGTTTGCGTGATAAAGGGGGAAGGAGAAATTGGAAAAAAATTGGAAAAAGCAAAAATTCCTGTTCATTATCTAAAATTGAAAAGCATTCTTGACATGGGAATAATTTTCCGCTATAAAAAAATGCTCAAAAAATTTAATCCTGATGTCCAAGTAAATTATTTAATTCATGCTGACATCTTCGGGAGAATCTTTGGGAAAATTTTTGGAGTGAAAAAAATAGTTCCTTATATTCGAAATATTCATCGAAACAGAAAATTCCTGATGTTTTTGGATAAAATAACGTTGCCACTAGCTGATTTTATTTTGACTAATTCTGAAACAGCAAGAAAGTATTATATTGAGAAAATGGATGCGAAGGCAGATAGAATAAAATGTATCCCGAATGGAGTAGATCTTTCTCTATTTGAGAATCTGAATGTAAATCGGAAAGAAAAATTGAAAGAGATTAAAATTCCGGATAACGCTTTTGTTATTGGAACCGTAGCTAGATTAGAAAAACAGAAGGATATCGCGACACTAATCAAGGCATTTTTTGAAGTAAATAAAAAATATTCTAAAACTTATTTACTTCTCATTGGTCATGGAGGTGAAAAAGAAAATATTAAGAGACTGGTCGCCAAATTAAGACTAGAAAAAAAAGTTATTTTCTTGGAAAAAAGAAAGGATATTCCGGAATTACTTCAAATTATGGATATTTTTATACTCCCTTCGCTTAATGAGGGGATGAGCAATGCACTTTTGGAGGCAATGGCTTCTCAAAAAGTTATTATAACAAGTGATACCGAGGAAAACATTGAGTTGGTACGAAATAATTATAATGGACTGAATTTTAAAACAGGAGATGCGAATGATTTGGCGGATAAAATTTCTTCTTGTATTAGTAATGGTGAAAAATATGAATACTTTAAAAATAAAACGTCATCTCTTATTGGTGAAAAATATGATATTAAAATAGTTACGCAAAAATTTAAATATTTTTTAAATAATTAAAAATGCGGATAATAGCTTAATTTTTAAATATGAAAAAGACAAATAAAATTTTAATAACTGGCGGAGGAGCTGGATTTATTGATCCGGTTAATATTGGAAATCCGGTTGAATTTACCATAAAACAGCTTGCTGAAAATATTCTTAAACTCATTCCTGAAAGTACGAGCAAAATAATTTACAAAGATTTGCCTCAAGATGATCCAAAACAAAGGCAACCAGACATTGCTCTTGCAAAGAAAAAATTAAGCTGGGAACCAAAAGTTGAATTGGCTGATGGATTGATAAAAACGATAAAATATTTTAAGAATCGTTTATCTGGGAAAAATTGAAAATGATGATTAGTTTTCTAGAAAAAAAATTTAAAATTGACTTGAAGTATTTTCTTAGTGGTGGCTCGTGGCTTTTCTTAGGTCAGATAGCTGCTACCTTAAGAGCTATTATTATAAGCGTTTTTTTAGCGCGTTTTTTTGAAATCAACGAATTTGGTAAATTTGCTTATATTATGGCAGTTTTTTCGATGGCAAATATTTTTGGAGCGCCTGGAATGAGTATAGCAATATTTCAATCAGTTTCAAGGGGATTTGAAGGAACATTGCGATATTTAATGAAGAAAATTTTTTATATAGGATTGCTAGGTTCACTGTTTTTTATTTTTTGTCAGTTATATTTTAACTTTGTTCAGCAGGAGAATAATCATTATATTTTTCTAGCGTTAGCTTTGATTTTTCCATTCTATAGTGTTGGTACAAATTTTGCTTATCACGTCAGTGGATTAAAAAAATTTAAAGATAGGATATATTTTGAGATATTGATGAATCTATTCATATTATTTTCTGTATTTACGTCGTATATAATTAAAGAAGATATTTATTACTTAATAATAGCAATAACATTATCTCAGACAATAATCAGTCTTGCTTATTTGTTTTATCTAATAAAAAGGTCAAACGATAAGATTGATTATGATTCATATAAATATGGCAAAAAATTGAATTGGAATTATGTGATTCCAACTATAAAGATGCAATTAGACAGGATATTTATATCAAATTTTTTGGGATATGAAAAAACAGCCACATATAATGTGGCTTATTCATTCAGTAATCAAATCACTACCGCAGCTAAGGTGCTAGGAGCTTTAATTGTCCCAAAATCGTCAAATCTTACAAAAAAAGAAATTAGGGAGAGATTAAACCTTAAGAATATAATATTGAGCTTGCTTGTCTTGTTTAGCTTTTCTACCATCATAATATTTTTTATACCATTTATTATCAGGATTCTTTACGGCAATAATTATATGGAAGCTATTCGATTTGCACAAGTCATGTTGTTTTTTATACCATTAAGAAGTTTTTCATTAATTCTAAGAAATATTAACGAATCCCAAAAAAACATAAAAATAATAAACATAACAAGCAATCATATGTCTATCATAGAGATTGTTTTAATGTTGTGCGGATTATTGTTCTTCGAGATTTGGGGATTAATATTTGCTAAAATAATATCCGATCTCATAAGTATTATTTGGCAACTGGCGTATATCCATAAAAAAGAAAAAGAGTAAGTTTATTTTTTCAGGATAACAAAATAACCCATTGGATATTCGACGCTGATTTTATTATATCCCTTACTTAATTTTTTGAATATTTTATCGGTATAAACGAAAATATTTTCAAGAAAATATCTTAAAAGATGCGGCAATGGAAACATTTGATAGAAAGTGGAAAAAATTCCTTCACCCAGAAGCACTATTTCAACTATCTGAAATCCATTTTCAATTGCTATTTTTTTTAAAGCATCATCGGTGAACCGGTTATAATCATTTGGGCAACCATGCTTGTGGAACATAAAAGGGGATGTGAATATAAACAAACCGCCTTTTTTTATTATGCGGTTGGCTTCTGAAAATATGTTTTTGTAATTATAGATATGCTCAATTAAGTTTATTGCGATGGCGTTGTCGTATGAATTATTTTCAAAAGGGAATTTTTTTTCTAGATCTACTTTAACATCATAACCATAATATTCACTAAGATTGGCTACGATAAATTCATGCCTACCCTTAATTAATTCATGATAGCCGGAAATTCTACTTCCTCCCAGATCGATAATTTTTCCATCAAGGCTTAATTTTGAAAGCTCCCGATATTGCAATTTTCTAAATAGTGATATCATTTATTTTTTAAATAAGTTAATAAATATTTTTAAAACATTCGACTGGTCGTATTTTTTTGCTTCGTTATATAAATCATTTTTAAAATAATCTTTCCCGTTTTTTATTATTTCTCTTATTCCTTCTGAATAATTGGCGATGTCGCCAATGTTATAAATATATAGTTGTTGTATTAATGGACTAATTTCTCTTACTCCGCCAATATCAGAGGCCACATAAGGAAGGCTGCTTGCCATGGCTTCTATTAAAACTCTTGGAAATCCTTCTTCTTCCGAAGGCATTAGGAAAACGTCGGCAATGCTCATTATTTCCGGAACAAACTCGTTACTTATTCTACCTAAAATTTTTATATTTTTCAATTCATCTATTTTAATTTCCTTCTGCAATGTTGATTTATATGGGCCATCACCAATAATTAAAAAAATGGTTTGCTCGTCAAATTTTTTAGCAATCGGGACTATGTAATGAGCGCCTTTTCTCGGAGCTAATCTATGGACAAATAACACATATTTTTTATTTGGATCCAAAGAAAATTTTTCAAATATTCTATTTCTTTCAAATGAACGGTTAAATCTTTTAAAATCTATCCAATTAGGCATTATCTTTATTTTATCCATGCTTATGCGATAATTTTTTGCATATCCTTCGGCCAGAGAATTAGTTCCCGTGACCAGGTGATCCACTAGCGCGAGAGTTGTCTTCCACAGAAACTGATTAAATTTATCTTTTTTGAAAAGCCACATCATTCCACAACTCCAGAACCAGTTTTCCCCTCCTAAAATTTTGAGAATGACGGAGCTATTGATTGCGGAGAGGAATGAGTAGTGGATATAAAACTTTTTATATCCCGATAATCTAACCTTCGTGATTAAATAAATGTTTTCTAAAATTCTAAAAGGTAGAATTGTCTTTTGAACTTCTATCCTGGTTACATTTTTAAAATAGGAAACATTATCGGTTTTTCTTTCAATGATAAGAAATATATCTAATTCAAGCGCGGCTTTTTCTATAAAATCATAAAGATGGTAATAATGCGTGTCAGTATGCTGATCAAAAAAGGGAAGTATATAACAAATTTTTTCCTTTTTCATAATTATTGATTTAAAGCAATTTCCCAAGATTTTTTTAGTTTAGCTAGCGTCTGTTCTTTGTTAGGCATATTCGCCAAATTAGTAAAAGCTGCTTGAGAAAATATGATGCGCTTTTGCTTATGCAATATTGCATCTTTGATGGCCTTAAAAAGCTCGTTCGCATCATTTATATTTACGATCCATCCATTTTTTTCATTAAAAATGAATTCATTGGAACATCCAGTGTTAGTCATTACAACCGGACATTTTGAGGCGGCAGCTTCCATAATAGTCAATCCCCATCCTTCAGAAAAACTTGTTAATATGAATAGATCGGCTGTTTTATAGTAGCTTATCGGATCATCCGTCCAATTTTCCATAACTACATTTTTCTGTAAATTTTTGTGCCTAATTATGTTAGAGATACTATTTTTTTGAGAGCCTCCTCCTACTATTATTAGTAATGTTTTTGGAAATTCTTTGATTATTTTAGAAAATGAATCAAGAAGAAGCGGAATATTTTTAACTTTTTCCAGACGGCAAAGAGTTAGCATGTAAAAATCAAATCCCGGATATTTTTGTTTAAGATTGAATTTCGGCTCATATGCGGATATTTTCTCCCAATCAATAAATATGGGGAAGTTGATTATTTTTTCATGATTATAATTCATGGTTTTTTCTATATATTTTTTCTCTCTTAAGGATACAGTTCTGATGCTATCCGATTTTTTGATCATTAATTTTCCTAAAGGATATCTTAAAAAATTAAAAATAGATTTTTTCCACCAGTAATTTGATTCAAAAACATTTCCATGATCCTGGATATTAAGTCGAAGGCCAAACTTCAATTTTAGCAAATATCCCGCAACGCCAGATTCGAATGGGTCTTGTGTCGTGATGATCGAATCATTTTTTCCAAAATTCCTCTTTTTAATTATTTTTTTTCCTATTTTATAAGCGTCAAAAATTTGATTTAGCTGTGTCCTTGAGTTTGTAGGATAGACAAAAAGGTTGCCATCAATCAATTCGGGTAGCTGTTTATCTGTAGTAAAACAAATTATGTGCATCTCATCGGTCAAAGTTGCGTAATCCTTCATTCTCTTAAAAACAGGGGATTTGTTATCGCATATCTTGCTGTCTAATGAAATACTGATTACTCGCATAAAATTTCCATAGTTTTTTTATAGATATTTTCAAATTCAAATTTATCCATTTGCTTAGAACTTTTTAAATCGGTAGTTTTTAAAAAATTAACTGCTGATAAAAATTCTGCCTTATTGATATCTATTATCCGACAATTACCATAATCTTCCAATGCTTCTGTATTGGGCTCTATGTTGGAAGAAATGATTGGCAAATTGAACTTCATAGCCTCAATTAACACATGACTTAAGCCCTCGAAGGAACTGATAAGGACGAAAATATCCGCTATTTGATAAGCCTTGTTTAACTCTGATTTTTCCAATTTTCCTAAAAAAATAATTTTTTGTTTCAGATTTTTTTCCGCCAATTTCATCAATTTTTCTTTTTCTGGACCGTCTCCGGCAAAAACAAGGGCATACTCGCTACTCAATTCCTGAAAAAACCCAATCAATCTAGCTAGATTTTTCCAAGGCACAAATCTGCCGACATAAAGAAGCACTTTTTTGTCGGAAATCCCAAGTTTTTCCTTGTATTCATTTTTGGAAATTTTTTCAAAATGCGGACTGTCGACCGGATTATAAACCACTTCAATCTTCATAGGGTCAACTTTGTTCAAAATGAGAAGCTTTTTAATATAATGGCTATTGGCGATAATTTTGTTGCATTTTGAAATAACAAACCGATCAATTCTTTTGAACATTTCAGGAAGAAATTTTTGCTTATTTTTCAAAAAATCATCCGCAAAGTCAGTCGTCCACTTCCGGTTAAAAGATGCTTCCCATGAATAAATCCCTCCGATCCGAATTATAACCTTCTTTTTTAGGAAAAAATTGGCAAAAATTGTAGGAATTCCCTCTAAAAATGATCCTTGTAAAAAAATAATATCGAATTTTTTTCCAATTGCCAAAACCTTAAAAAAGTATTTTAAATAAGTGAGAATAAAAAAAGTCCAATCAACCCTATAAACATCTAATCCATATTTTTCGTTATCTTTCTGATCGCTGTAGGTGATTATGGCGTTAGCGATGCTATTTTTTGAAATTTTTTCCGCCATTTTTAAAACATAAGTGGCCGGACCACCTATTTGCGGAGGAAATATGCCAGTACAAATAAGTATTTTTTTATCCATTTTTTCTGACCTGCATGACAACTGATGATAATTTTTCCTCTAAAAACTTTTTATTTGAATAGCTATTTAGGGTTATTTCATATTCATACCAATTTTCGATCAACTTCAAATCAGGAATTTTTTTGTATAGCGTTTTAAGTTCTTGAACGTTGAAAAATTTAATGTCCATTATCTCGAGCTCAATTTCCTTAAGTATTTCCTTTATTTCTTCAATTTCTACTTTTTTTGTGAAATATTTTTCGGTAATTCCAATTTTTGCGATTAATTGCGACAAAAAATTTATCAAATCGTTGAAAAGTCCTTTTCTAAAATGTCCATGATCGTAATTTATAAATGCTATTCCTTCTGACTTTAGTAATTTTTTAATATTTTCAAGGAAAGCTCGTTTGTCCAATACATGTTCAAGAGAGCTGAAAGTCGTGATTATGTCAAAGTGGTTGATAAAGGGTAAATTTTGCTGACCATCAAGGACAAAAATTTTTTCCTTGAAACTCGGAAATTTTTCTCTGGCGGTTCGTATGGATTCGGCATTGAAATCAAAGCCACTGAAATTAATATTTCCGAATTTTTCAAAAAAACTTTTCCAGATTAAGCATGTGCCACATGCAAAATCCAGGATTGAAACAGCGGGTTTTTCCTGTATAATTTCAGCGACACTCCTCAAGACATATTCTTTGGCCGTATTGTTTTTGGAAAACATCAAATTTTTTAAAAACTATTAACTTTTGCATCTTATGCTATAATAACACAGTAAATATTGATTCACAAGGATATGCTAAAAATTTGCATCGTTTCTACCCGTTCCTATTATTTTTTTAGTGACGGAAAGATCGGAAGGGTGGGTGGCGCAGAGCTAGATCTTTTTTTAGTCGGTAAGCATCTCTCAAAATTTAAAGATGTTTCAGTTTCTTTCGTTACTGCAAACTTTGGACAGCAAGAAAAAATGGAGACTTTTGGAAATATAAAAGTTTTTAAGGCTATGCAACTGAAACGCGATCTATGGCATTTTTTAATAGCACCAATTATGCTTTTTCGAGCTCTGAAAAAAGCCAATGCGAATTTTTACATTTGTGCTCCAGCCGGACCAGAAACGGGCATTACCGCCTTATTTTGCAAAATTTTTAAAAAGAAATTTATTTATCGAACCGCCCATGAAATTGATTGCAATCGCGAATATGTCGAAAAAAATGGATTTCGGGGAAAAATTTATGAGTACGGACTTTTGAATGCAGCCACTATTTTCACCAGTGTCGAAAGTCACAAAGAATTATTGCGAAAAACATACGGAGATAAGCTTAAAAAAAATATAATATTTGTTCCTTATGGATTGGAAAAAGGCAAATTTAACATACAAAATAAGGAATACATTTTGTGGGTAGCTAGGGGCGAGAAATGGAAAAATCCCCAATTGTTCTTAGACTTGGCTGAAAGTTTTCCTTCCCAAAAATTTTTGATGATAATGCCAAAAAAGAACGAGGAGTCGGAATTTTTTGAAACTATCAAAAAACGAGCTCTGACAATCAGAAATCTGAATTTTATTCCCGGAGTTGTTTTTGGGAAAATCCAGCCTTATTTTGAAAAAGCCAAAGTTTTTATTAATACTTCCGAATATGAAGGCTTCACATTCACTTTGTTACAAAGCGGATTCGGGAATACGCCAGTACTATACTACAAAGTTAATCCCGATAATATTATTGAAAATAAAAGGCTGGGCTATTATGCGAACGGGGATATGAAAAAAATGAAAATCTACCTTGATAAATTAATCAATGAAAAAGAAATTTGGAAAGAAAAATCCCAAAATATCGGAAGATACATCTTGAATGAACACAGCATAGAAAAGAATGTTCTTGTCTGGAAAAACGCCTTAGAAAAATTATAAGCTTTGCGTGTAAATAATCCCTCTGGGGAAAATTAGGGATTTTATTTAAAAGACTTTTACTCCAATTCTGCCAGTGTAGTCGATTCTATTTAGAAGCATTGATATCTCATTTTCTTTTAGATATTTGTCAACTGCTTCGCGCGATCCTTTCCAATGGCCATAGTCATCAATAATCAGAACCCCGCCTTTAGAAAGTCTGGGGAAGAGATGCATTAATTCATGGTAAGTTGATTCATACCAATCCGTGTCTAATCTTAAGATAGAAATTTTTTCTGGGATTATGTTGGGAATTGTTTCTTCAACCTTTCCCTTTATAAATGTAATTTTTTCTTTCGGATAGTTGGTTGAGTATAAGTTTTTTTGAACTTCCTCCAGAGGAGAGTAGCACCATTCGTTAAATCCTTCACTCTGCATTTCCTTCCATTTGTCTAGCGTATCTCTTTTTGATATTAAAGGTTTATCCTTTTCTGTCGGAGCGCTCATTCCTTCATATGTGTCATAAAGAAAAAGCTGTTTTTGCGCATTGTTTTTGTTCATCAATGTTAGCGCGCTTGCCATCATGCTTCCACCTTTCCATACTCCACATTCAACAATATCGCCGGGAATGTTATTGTCGATTACATACTGAGTTGCCTTATAAAAAGAATAAAGTCTCGACAAGGATGTCATCGTGTATGGTTTTGTTTTGAAAAAAATATCTTTAAACTCCTCTTCCACGTCCAGTTCGAAAGGCTTTTTAAAGTTAGTTATTGAAATTTGATATCCTAGTTTCTTTAAAATATTTCCAACAATTCTTTTGATCATTTTTTAATAATTATTTTTTTAATTGTATTTTAATTCAACAATATTGTCAATTACGCGCAAGAAGTTGATTTAAATTTTTTTGTAAAAATTGATTAATTTTTGCAGTATAATATTAATTTACGTCCTTCTAATTCAGTTTTAACTTCCGATATTAAGCATAACGCTCCTTTCTTATTGTGCATTATTTTTTTTCATTATGTTTTTTATGTAAAAGATAAAAAAAGGCATTACTAAAAATATTGGAATAATCCATTTAAATAAATATGAAGTATCCTCAATAAAAATTTGTATAATTTGCTTCCACCCGCAATATCCTGAAAATCCTAACTTACTAAGGTTGCCTTTTATGCCTAATGGGCAAATAGAATTTCCAGTTTTTTCATAAATAGCGATAATTGTTTCTACAATAGCGCCTTTGTCTGTATAATATTTTTTTACAATATTCGGCGAACTTTCAATCTCTTTTATGCTATACGGAATAATTATTCCAAAGTCAGGATCAAGTACCCACCACTCATTTTTTTCCTTATCTACCTTTGCTGTTGCAACTACATGGCCTCCCAAACCAACTATTTGTGTTTCTATTCTTTTTTTATTTAAAAAATCAGCGATTGCAATAGTATGCTGAGAACAGAGGCCAATCCCTCTTTCTAATGCTTTTTTATAATTCCAGTATTCATATTTTTTAAAAAGCGTTGCATATTTAGACGGCAGAATATGCGCGAGTGCAAAGAGAATGTAGTTTTCATATATAGGAACCGTGATGTTATATTTTTTAAGGCCAGCGTCGTCCCAATATTGTGCCAGACCATCATTAAATGTCTTATTAACTATTTCTACATATTTTTTAGTATCCTCTTGTGGAATTGATTCGAGAATATTGATTGTTTCATTGTAAGAAAGGATTATATCATTAGAAAATCCTGTTTTTTCATAATATATATCAGGATTTTTTAAGGGAATAAAAAAACCAATTATATTTATAACAAAAAAAATAATTCCAGCTGCTAAGAAAATATAAATTATTATTTTTTTCATTGATTCAATTAATTTAATCAAAATACTCCCTGAACCAAAGTTCGAGGACTAAAAGTGCCCAGATTTGATAGGCATAATTAATATTAGTAACGGCATGAGTATTTAGGATGTTTTTAATTGTCTCGCGTTTAAATAATCCGCGACTAAGAGCTTTCTTTGAGAGCAATATATCATACGCATATTTTTTGAGTTCTGTTTCACGAAACCATCTGTTGATTGGTAAGCTAAATCCTTTTTTACGACGATATAATATTTCATTTGGAATGAGTTTTTTTAATGCTTTTTTAAGGATGTACTTTTTATTAAAGAATCCTTTTAACTTTAGTTTATCTGGTATTTTGGCAGTTAATTCAAGGAATTCATGATCAAGAAAGGGCGAACGTCCTTCCAACGCAACCGCCATTGTATCTATGTCCACTTTTACCAAAAGATCATCAGGCAGATATGTGTTAATATCAACATATAAAGTCTGATCGATTTTGTTTTGAGCTCCTGATTCTGCAAATTTTTCGGAAATTATATTATAAGAATCATTTCTCATCACCTCGTTTTCAAAATTTTCAGAATATAAATATTTTTTCTCATCATTGCTAAAATAGCAAATGTAATTAGTATAACGCCTATCATATTTTTCTGGAATAGTTTTTAAGAACTTATAGGATCGGTCAAAGAAAGTATTTTTTATATGTGTAGATAAAAATCGGCCGATAGGTAATAGCAAATAGTCGGTTAATAATTTAAAATGTTCCATAAAAAAAGCAATTTTTTGGATGGAATATCTTCCATAGCCGGCAAAATTTTCATCCCCGCCGTCGCCGTTTAATGCCACGGTGACATACTCTCGTGTTAACTTGCTGACATAATAAGTCGGCAAAGCGCTGGAATCGGCGTAAGGTTCTTCGTATTGTTTGACTAGCATTGGAAGCATTTCGATAGCATTGGGTTTGACGATAAATTCCGTATGATCAGTTTTAAATTTATCCGCGATAATTTTCGCGTATTTTAATTCATTATACTTTTTTTCCTCAAATCCAATGGAGAAAGTTTTTACTGGTTTAGCGGACAACTGGCTCATCAGTCCCACAATAGTGCTGGAATCAATGCCGCCGGACAGAAAAGCGCCCAGTGGCACATCGGAAATCATCCGCAGTTTTACGCATTCTTTTAATTTGGCCATAATTCTTTTTTTCCATTCTTCTTCGGAAAGATCCAATTTTTTCGAATAATCTAACTTCCAATATCTCTCTTTCTCAACTTTTTTATTTTTTAAATCTATAAATAAATAATGGGCCGGTTCCAGTTTTTTGAGATCTTTAAATCCAGTGAGGGGAGCGGGGCAATATTGCAAAGTCAGATAATGATGGATAGCGATATAATCCGGTTCTTTTTTATATTCCGGCTGGGTAAGAATCGCCTTGAGTTCGGACGCAAACATAAAAACATTATCATCCAGATAATATTTAAAAGGTTTTTTGCCGATTCGATCTCTGGCGCAAAAAATGGTTTTTTCTTTTTCATCATAAATGGCAAAAGAAAACATACCTCGCAAATGTTCCAAACAATTTTTTCCATATTTATCATATAGCGCTAAAATAACTTCCGTGTCAGTTCTGGATTTAAAAACGTAGCCTTCTTTTTCAAGTATTTCTCTTTTTTTTTGAAAATTATAAACTTCTCCATTGAAAACAATCCAATAGCGATTCAGATAATTCATCGGCTGATGGCCGAGAGGGGATAAATCAATAATCGAAAGACGGCGATGGCCCAAGCCGACTTTTTGGTCGGGAGAAATATAAATCCCGCCGTCATCCGGTCCGCGATGCCGGATTTTTTCGTTCATAACCAAAATATCCCGCTCGGAAACAGTGTGGCTATTAAAATAAATTTTACCGATTATTCCGCACATAAAATAATAGCTTTTAGCTTTTAGCTTTTAGCTTAGAGAATATTTCTAGGTATTTTTCAATGGAATCATTCCAGTTGAATTTATTTTTAACTTCTTGATAAGCGCTAGCGCCCATTGATTCTCGCAATTCCTTGTTATTTATCAAAATTTCAATTTTTTCTGTTAATAATTTTATATCGTTGGATCCCACTAGAAATCCGCTTTGGAGGTTAATAATAATTTCTGGTGTGCCGCCGATATTAGTTGCAATAATCGCTTTTCGACAAAGCGCGGCTTCAATGACGGAGGAAGGTAAGCCTTCAGTATAGCTGGGATTGACGAAAATATCGGAAATTTTCAATATTTTGATATAATCTTCAAATTTTTTGTATCCGAAAAAAATAACCTTGTCTTTTATCCCGATTTTTTCCGCTAGCGTCTCCAGTTTTTTCTTTTCTGGGCCATCGCCAATAATAAAACAAACATAATTTTTATTTTTAATTCGAGAAAGCGCCGAAAGCAAATCAGCCACGCCTTTTCCGTCAAACAACCGTCCCAAAAAAGTTATTATAACAGAATTAGGATATTTGTTTTTTAATTCTAAATCAGAAGAAGCGGAAATTATTTTTTCTGTTTCTACTCCGCGATAAATCATCTCACAATTTATATTTCCGGATAATTTTTTGCAAAACTTTGCTGAAGCGTTTGAGTTGGCAATGATGACGTTTGCCATTTTAAGAACAAATTTTCCCAAAGTATAGTCATAAATTTTGGCGACACTGGTAGAGAATTTTCCTCCCGATTTAACAAAATCGGATCCATGCTCAATATGGATCCATTTCACTTTCTTTATTTTAGCATAAATCAGAGCTAAAATCGAAGTATTGAAAAATCTAGTGCGAGAAATTACGATATCAAATTTTTCTTTAAATAAAGCCAAAAAAAGTTGCCAAAATCTTACATTCCAAAATTTCGGCAGGGGATAGTTGGGGATGATTTCAAAGGCCGGAAATCTTACGATGGAAACTTGGTTGTGTTTAACTTCCAGTTCTGGCGCAATTTTGGGCAATCGAGGCGTAAAAACAGTTATATCTATCCCTTTTTGAGATAGATATTTATTAAATTCATCCGCGTGCGATTCCAATCCACCAATGTGGGGAGGATAATAGGGGGAAAAAACTAGCAATTTCACCCCATTAGAGTTTTTATTATTATTTTCCATATATTACGCTATTGCTGGTTAGTTATTTTTTTCTAACGGGGTAAATAATATTTTCCAAATAATAACTTCTTCGTTGTTGGCTTGATAAATTCGCTGGAATTTTTCAGGATAAATATCAAAAATAAATATATCATTTTCAGCGACGCTTCTATTTTTCTCATACGGTCGTTGGAGATAGGGATTACGTGGTTCTGCTTTGGAGAAATAAATATAAGCATTTTTATGAGGTGAGTTTGATGGCGGCAATCCATTGATAAAATCTCCTGATATTTTGATAATATCTTTAGCAAAACTGGTTGTAGTTTCTATTTTTTTATATGAATTGGTTTCATTATTATTCAAACTCGCATTGATTTCATTTATTTTTTCCCCCATATAATCTCTATACTTAATAAAATATTCATCTTCTTCTGCTGTTAAAATTTTCGGAAGTCGTTTTTCTATAAATAATTCTGTTTTTTTCAAATCATTCCCAAAATACAAATCTTTTGTGATTGAAATATTAGTTGATTCTGAATAAAATTCAATGAAGTTTTGCTTATATGAAAAAATCAGACGATTATCTGGCAAATTTTTTTTGATCCAATTTGCCGATCTCAACTCTTCTTGCGTAATTAAATGATTTTTGATAGTTAATATAAATTGCCCCGCTAATACCGACAAAATACAGAAAAAATAAAGAAATATAAATTTTTTTAAAATTCAGATTTAGCCGTTCTTCAATTCTGATAAATGCAAATAAAAAAATGCTGAAAAAAA
>Ga0066635_10000284_pt1 | contig 14191 bp, 26 predicted proteins | sample CryGeyCG2014_300_2_FD_59503 | JGI IMG/M metagenome (GOLD analysis project Ga0066635, IMG submission 59503) | Groundwater microbial communities from aquifer - Crystal Geyser CG06_land_8/20/14_3.00 | ecosystem: Environmental > Aquatic > Deep subsurface > Groundwater | place: USA: Utah: Grand...
CATAAAAGGATTTGATTAGACTTATTTAAAAACATTAACATTTAGAACAAAAAGGCCACTCGCAAACTTTAAAAACCTGCTTTTTGTCAATCTTTTATTCCAGGGTAAGAAAAATGATAATTTCCGCACTATTAAGAAATGGCGAAAATCAACGCACCAAGAAAGGGAAGCTTGCAATACTGGCCGAGAAAGAGAGCTACTAAGTTCTTACCTAGAGTGAACTGGGATGCAATCCAGCCTGATTCTAAGGGTCTTAAAGGATTTATCTGTTACAAAGCCGGAATGATGTCGGTTCAGGTCAAAGACAAAACACCTAATTCTATGACAAAGGATAAAAAAATTTCTATGCCTGTGACTGCTTTAGAGTGCCCCCCATTAAAAATATTTTCTATTAGATTTTACAAAAATGGGAAGGTCAGCAGAGAAATTTTGGCAGAAAATCTTGATAAAGAACTGAAGAGAAAAGTAAAACTGCCTAAGGAAAAAAGCAAAAATTTTGAAGAAGCAAAAGATTATGATAATATCAGATTGATATGTTATTCTGTTGTCAAAAAAACAGAATTGAAAAAGACTCCTGACCTGAGTGAAATCGGACTTTCTGGAACTCTTGAAGAAAAAAAGAATTTTGTTAAAGAGCACTTGAATAAAGAGATTTCTATCTTAGATGTGTTTAAGCCAGGGCAGTTAATCGATTTGAGAGGATTGACAAAAGGTAAAGGACTTGTTGGACCTGTAAAAAGATTTGGAATTACTCTGAAAAGCCATAAATCTGAAAAAGGTAGAAGAAGGCCTGGAAGCTTAGGGCCGTGGCATCCTGCGAGGGTTACTTTTAGAGTTGCTATGGCTGGCCAGTTGGGAATGTTCACGAGAGTTATTTATAACAATAAGATAGTTGATATCGGAAAGGCAGATGAAAGATTCACTAACATAAAAAACTTCGGGAGCATAAAGGCAAATTATATTTTAGTAAGAGGCTCAATTCAAGGACCTGCAAAGAGGCAGTTAATTGCCACTTCGTCTTTAAGAGTTACTAAAAAACAGGACAAAAAAGAATTTGAGCTGATGGGAGTGGTAAGATGAAGTCACACATAATTGACATAAATGGAAACAAAACAAAAGAAATAAATCTTCCTAAATGCTTTTCTGCAAGAATCAGAGAAGACATTGTTGCGAAAGTTTTAGAAACCAAAAAAACAAAACAACCATATTCTCCTTCTCCTGTTGCCGGAAAACAGCACTCTGCGAGTGGAAAAATGAGGCATAGGAGACATGTCTGGCAGACACATTACGGAAAAGGTATGTCCAGAATTCCGAGAAAGGTTATGTCGAGAAGAGGAACACAATTCAACTGGATTGGCGCCGAGATATCTTCAACAAAAGGCGGGAGAAGAGCTCATCCGCCAAAAATCCTGTCCATGATAAATACCAAAAAGATAAATAAAAAAGAACTGAGATGTGCATTAATCTCTGCATTAAGCGCAACAGCAAATCCAAAGATAGTTGCTAAAAAATATTCAACCCTTAAAGATCAAAAGATAAATGGCCTGCCTTTTGTCGTGGATTCAAAATTAATCTCTTTAAAAACAAAAGAAATGATTTCCAGTCTTGCAAAAATTCTCGGAGAAAATTTATTAAGCATAGCGGTTCAAGAAAGAAGTGTCAGAAGCGGTGTTGGGAAGCTTAGGGGAAGAAGATACAAGAAAAATGCAGGGGTTTTGCTTGTTGTTGGAGAAAAAGAAAAATTAAAAACAAGCTTATTTGATGTTGTCAGAGTAGATAACTTGAGCATCAATGAACTTGCTAAAGGCGGTCTGGGAAGACTCACAATATATACTGAAAATGCGATTAAAGGGCTGGAGAAAATACAATGAAACCAATAGTAACTGAAAAAGCAGTCATGATGATTGAACTGCAGAACATCCTCACATTTATGACTGACAAAAGAAAGACCAAGGGAGATATAAAGAAGGAAATTGAAGATTTATTTGATGTAAAAGTGGATAGCATTAAAACACTGATAAGGAAAAATCAGAAATATGCTTATGTTAAATTAAAGAAAAATTTCCCTGCTATTGACATAGCTACGAAATTGGGGCTTATATAATGGGTAAAAGAATAATATCACAAGCACGAGGAAAAGGAAGCCATACTTACAGAGCAAGGAGAAATGCCTTTGTGTACAGATTGAAATATCCGAGAAAGCTTGAGGGAGAAGGAGAGGTTGTAGGATTGCTCAACTCTGCTGCACATACCAGCCCGCTTGCAAAAGTAAGATATAATGAAGGATTTTTCTATGTCCCAGCATTTAGTGGGATGATTGAAGGCCAGAAGATTAAATTTGGAGGCAATGAAGTAAGAGAAGGGAATATAATGAAGCTCGGAGACATCCCTATAAAGACACAGATATATAATGTTGAAGCAAATCCAGGAGATGGAGGAGTTTTTATCAAAAGTGCTGGCACAACTGCAACAGTAAATAAAGTTATTGGAAAATATGTGTTTGTTGTGATGCCTTCGAAAAAAGAAAGAAAATTCAACCCAAGCTGCAGAGCAGTCATTGGAGTCATTGCGGGAGCCGGAAGACTGGAGAAACCGGTTGTCAAGGCTGGAAAGAAATTTCATATGAAAAAAGCTAAAAATAAATTATGGCCAAGGACCTCTGCTGTCAAGATGAATGTGATAGACCATCCTTTTGGCTCTGGAAGAGGAAAAAATCCAAAGAGCAAGATTGCTAAGAGAGATGCACCTCCAGGAGCAAGAGTAGGGCATGTAAGGCCAAGAAGAACAGGATATAGAAAATAAAATGACATCCGATATTTATTTAAGCGAGGGAAAAGATAAGAGCAGAATAATGGCAGAACTCTACGAAAATGGAGTTAGAGTTAAAGAAGCTGATAAAGTGGAATTATCAAAAGAAGGGATTATAAATTTAGTAAAGAATTTTTGTATAAATTTATATAATCGGGGTCTGGGAAATTTTGGAATAGGGTTAATAAATAATGGGTTAGAAAAAGATATATACCAAGAAATTAACGAACAGATAGGAATAAAATCAGCAGAGGGAATGAATAACTAAAATGATAGAAAAGAAAAAAGAATTTACATACAAAGGAAAGACAATAGAAGATCTGAAGGCTTTAGATGTAAGAGAGTTTGCAAAATATGTAAAGTCCAGGAAAAGAAGAACTATTCTGAGAAATTTCCAAGAAATTGAAAAATTTATCAATAGGGCGAAAGTCAAAATAGATAGAGACAAAAAAATTAGAACTCACCAAAGAGATATAATCATTGTTCCGGCCATGGTAGACATGAAGATACAGGTCCACAACGGCAATAGTTTTATTCCTGTAGAAATAACTGGAGAAATGCTGGGCCACAACCTCGGCGAGTTTGCTTTAACAAGAGCGAGAGTCAAGCATGGAAGCGCTGGAGTTGGGTCTACAAAAGGTACTAAACACAAATCTAAAAAATAAGATGCCAAACACAGAAAAACCATCAACAAAATCAGAAAACAAAAAAATGAAAGAAGTCAAGACAAAAAAAGCAAAGCCAGAAGAAATTACAGATGCAAAACCGGTAGCTGAAGAAAAAATTAAACAAGCAGAGAGTGTCAAAGAAAAAGAAGCCTTAGAAGATGCTTCTGAAAAAAAAGAAGACAAAGAAAAGAAAAAGGAAATTGAAAAGCCGAAAAAGACCGAGGCTGTTATAAACGCAGATAGTATTCCTGTCTCTAAAAAAAAGTCTATGGCCATCTGTAGGTTTATCAAGGGAAAAAAGATTGGCGAGGCTATAAGAGATTTGGAACTTGTTGTAAAATTAAAAAAAGTTATTCCCATGAGAGGAGAAATCCCACACAGAAGAGGAAAGGGAATATCCTCTGGAAGATATCCTCAGAAAACTGCAAAAGAATTTATAATCTTGTTAAAAAGCCTTGCCGCAAATGCCAGCGAATTAAATGAACCAATTATTTCAGAAGCGATTGCTAATATGGCATCAAGACCTTATGGAAGATTTGGAAGAATCAGGAAAAAAAGAACCCACATAAGAATTATTGCCAGAGAAAAGAAGATGTTAAATAAATTCAAAGGGAAAACAAAATAACACAATGGAAGAAAGAAAAACAGTCGACTTTAAAAAAGCAGAATTTGCATTGAGAGAACACATAAAGAAAACAATAGGAAAAGGAAAAATCAGCAGAGTCAGGATAGAATACACTCCTGTTGGAGAAAAAATAATAATCTCAACCAACAAGCCAGGATTAGTCATAGGAAGAGGGGGGGAAAAGATAGATGAACTAACAAAGATTTTAAAAACAAAATTCAAACTTGAAAATCCGCATATAGAAATTGATGAAATACAACATCCAGAATTTGATGCCCAGATAACTGCTGATGAAATCGCGCTTTCATTGGAAAGATTCGGCCCTCTTAAATTCAAAGTTGTTGCCTACAGGATGCTGCAAAAAATAATGAGTTCTGGTGCGCTTGGCACAGAGATAAGATTGAATGGAAAACTTCCAAGTGCAAGGGCAAAACGATGGAAATTTGCCCAGGGATATTTAAAAAAGACAGGAGACAGTGCAAAGGTTGTAGATAGGGCCCAATCCAGAGCAGAAACAAAGCCTGGAACAGTAGGGATTAAAGTAGCCATACTCGCGCCTGATGCAGTATTAAAAGACAGGATAAAACTTGATGAGAATCTTATTCAGAAATTAAAACAGAATGAAGAATCACTAATGACTCAAATTAAAGAAACAAAAAAGAAGAGAATAAAGAATAAATAAAATGACAAGATTAAAAACAAAAGAAATCGAGAAGATGCCTGAACAGGACAGGAATAAAAGAATCAAAGAACTAAAGATGGAGCTTATCAAAGCAAGAGCCAGCGCTTCAAAAGCAGGAAGTTCAAAGATAAAAGAAACCAAAAAGGTAATTGCAAGAATACTCACAATCAACCAATCCGAAAAGGAGAGGTTGAAGCAATAAATAATATGGAAATATGCCCAAAATGCGGCTTGCCCATGCAAGCATGTGTGTGTGAACAGATAGTAAAGAGTTCACAGAAAATAAAGGTAACAACAGACAAGAAAAGATATGGAAAAATCGTCACTGTTGTTACAGGATTCGAGAACGACGTCGATGTAAAGAAAATCGCGAAAACTCTGAAAAATGAGCTGGCTTGCGGTGGAACTTACAAAGATAGGGTAATCGAACTCCAAGGAGACCATACCAAAAGAATAAAAGCCATCCTGGTCAACCTTGGGTTTGGAGAAGAATCCATCAGCTAATAAACATACACAGAGGAAGATGAAAAAAACAGAAGAGAAAAAAACAGAAAAGCGAGTAGCTAAAATCATAGTTGGAGCTCCATGTAATGATAAAGACTGCCATATTCACGGAAAGTTAAATGCAAGGGGGAGAATTTTCGAGGGAAATGTGATAAAAAAATTCCCAAAGAGGATAACTATTGAGTTTGAAAGAATGATCTATGTCACCAAGTATGAAAGATACAAGAAGTCCAGAACAAAAATTCACGCAAGGCTTCCTGACTGCATGAAGGATAACATTAATATTGGGGATTATATCAAGGTTCAGGAGTGCAGACCATTGAGCAAGATAATTCACTTTGTAGTAATCGGCAAAATAAAAAGCGTAGAGGAGAAAACCAAATGAAAGCAGTAAGCGCTAGAGTGACGGCTGGATTAAATTTAGGCGCATTGGTGGTTGCGGCAGACAATAGCGGGGCAAAAATAGTAAAGATTGTTGGTGTAAAAAGAAGCAAAGCAAAAAAAGGAAAGCAGGTTACTGCAAAAATTGCTGACTGGGTCAAAGTCAGTGTAAGAAGAGGCCTTCCTGAAATGAAGGGGAAGGTTTTTGATGCGGTTGTTGTTAGGCAGAAAAAATCTTATAGAAGATATAGTGGGGAGAGGATTGCCTTTGAAGACAATGCCGTCGCAATATTAAAAGATGAAAAAGGGAATCCTAAAGGAACTCAGATTAAAGGACCTATTGCAAGGGAGGTTATGGAGCGATGGCTACAAGTGGCAAAACTCGCTTCAATGATTTATTAAAATGAAAGAATTCAATAAAGACTGGAAGGCAAGCAAAAGACCGAACAAACAAAGGAAATATTTAGCAAAAGCTCCATTGCATCTTAGAAAAAAATTTGTTATGGCCAATTTATCAAAGGAATTAAGAAAGAAATACAACAAAAGGAATATTCAAATCAAGAAAGGTGATGTTGCCAGGATAATGAGAGGAAAATTTAAGAAAAAGCAAGGAAAAATTTTAAGCGTGAACCTCAAAAGGTTAAAAATAACAGTGGAGGGGATACAGGTAAAGAAGATAGACGGATCAAAAGTCAATGTTCCTCTAAAAGCTTCAAACCTTCAGATAATTGAACTTAATCTAGACGGCAACAAGAGAATAAAAAATATCCCAAAAGAAACCAAAACAGGAGAAAAGAAAAATGCACCTTAAACGACAGAAAGTCCCAAAGAGCTGGCCAATAAACAGAAAAGGAACAAAATATGTTGTCAGGCCAAACTTCGATCTTAAAAAAGGAATTCCAATACTAGTTATACTAAGGGATATTTTAAAAATAGCAAGAACAAGAAAAGAAGTTAAGGGTGTGATTCACAACAAATATATACTGCTAAATCAAAAAGCAGTCAAAGATGAAAAGAATGCTGCCTTGTTGTTTGACAAGATTTCTATCCTGCCTGCAAAAAAATATTATGAACTAATCCTTTCAGGACTCGGGAAATTCGGGCTGAGAGAAATAACCGAATCTGAAACCAGCAAAAAAATAATCAAGGTTGTTGATAAAAAAATCCTGAAAGGAAAAAAGATACAATTAAACTTAAGCGACGGAAGAAATTTCATTTCAGATATAAAATGTGGAATCAATGATTCTGTTGTTGTTGATTTTAAGACCAGAAAAATATTAAAAACCATCCCCTTAAGAGAAAAAGCGAAGGTGACGGTGTTTGCTGGAAAACATACTGGTGAAACCGGGATTATTAACAGCATGAATATCGAGAAAAAAATGGCAGAACTTGATTCCAACAAAGGAAAAGTCAATGTTTTAATTAAACAGATGATAGTTACTGAATAATATGGAAAATATCATGAGAGAGATAAAAATTGAGAAGGTTGTTTTAAATGTGGGCGGGACAGCAGAAGCTCTGGAAAAGGGAGTGAAACTGCTTAAATTAGTCACTGGAAAAAAACCTGCCAAGATGATGTCTAAAAAAAGAATTCCCACCTGGGGAGTGAGGCCAAGACTTGAAGTTGGAGCAGTGGTAACTTTAAGAGAGGGGCTTGAAGAATTTTTAAATAGGATGCTGAACACAATTGACAATACTCTAAAAGAAAAACAGATAAGCGAAAATAATTTTTCATTTGGGATAAAAGAGTATATAGAGATTCCTGGGATAGAATACCAAAGAGACATTGGCATTATGGGGTTTGATGTTACTGTTGTCTTCAAAAGAACCGGCAAAAGAGTGGGAATTAAAAAAATAAAAAAAGGAAAAATTCCAAAAAAACAGATAATCACTAAAGAAGAAATAATTAAATTTATGAAGGAAAAATTCGGGACAGAATTTATTTAAACATGGCAGAAAAAAATAAACTTTGGGGATATTTCAAATGACAACAAGCGACTGGAAAAAAGTAACCAAGCAACTGAAGAGAAAGCCAGCAGTCAAAGAAAAATTTATAAAACACAACAAGCCCAAAGAAAGAAAAACAGGTATATCCACAAAACAATGCCAGCGGTGTGGAAGGTTTGGGGCGCATATAAGTTCATACGGATTAAATTTATGCCGTCATTGCTTCAGAGAAATTGCTGAAGAAATAGGCTTCAAAAAATATTCATAGGAGGAAAAAATGAGCCAAGATATTGTTGCTGACGCACTTAACATGATAAGAAATGCAAAAAAATCTGGAAAGGAAAATGTAGAGATAAAAAGAATTTCAAATCTTTTAATTGAAATTCTTAAAATAATGAAACAGAAAGGTGCCATAAAGAAATATAAGATAGACAGCAAAGAAAAGTCCATTGAAGTTTCAATCGGGGAATTGTTTGAATGCAAGGCTATAAAGCCGAGATTCACTGTGGATAAAACCCAGTTTGAGAGATACAGAAGAAGATATCTGCCTTCAAGGAATATTGGGACAATAATCATCTCTACCAACAAAGGTTTGATGACACATGAAGAAGCGCAAAACGAAGGGACTGGAGGATGTTTAATAGCGTATTTTTATTAAAATAAAATGAAAAAAATATTATTCAAGGAAATAGAGATACCAGAAGGTGTTGAGGTTAAGATAGATGGCTCTGTGATAATTGTAAATGGAAAAGAGGGGAAAAATAAAAGAGAGTTTAATTTGAACGGGCTGGAATTGAAAAAAGAAGGCAATAAAATAATCCTTGGAAGCAAGAAGGCGACAAAAAAAGAAAAAAAGAGAATCAACACAACCATTGCACATATCAATAATATGGTTAAAGGGGTGCAGGAAAAATTCAGATACGAGTTAAAAATTTGCTTTAGTCATTTCCCATTCACCCTGGATATAAAAAATGATGAGGTTTTGGTGAAGAATTTTTTGGGGGAAAAAATACCAAGGAAAAAAAATATTTCAAAAGGTGTTGATATAAAGATTGACAAGCAAAAAATCATAGTGGAGTCTGTCAGCAAAGAACTGGCTGGCCAGGCTGCTGCAGATTTAGAGAGAGTTACTTTAGTGAGGGGGAGAGACAGAAGAATCTTTCAGGATGGGATATTCATGATAAACAAAGCAGGGAGGGAATTATAATGCCCAAATTTCTGCGAAGAACCTGGAGCAGATACTCCAAATTGGGAAAGAGAAGAAAGAAAAAGCAAGTTTGGAGAAGCCCAAAAGGAAGAGATAATAAGATGAGAGAAAAACAAAAAGCATATCCTGCAGTTGTCAGTATGGGGTATGGAACAAACAAAAAAAATAAAACCAGGATAAGGGGAAAAATCCCGGTTCTTGTGAAAAACTTAAACGACCTCAAAAAGATGAATGAAAAGCAGATAGCAATCATCGGAAAGATTGGCAGGAAAAATAAAATTGAAATGGTAAAAAAAGCAAAAGAAATGAAGATTCAAATTCATAATCTGAACACAGAAAAATTCCTCAAACAAAATCCCAGAATGAAGAAGGAGGAAAATAAAAAATGAACCTAAAAAAGAAAAAGATGCTTGCGGCAAAAACACTGAATGTTGGAAAAGGAAGAATTATTTTCTTGAAACCAAGGCTGGATGAAATCAAAGAAGCGATAACAAAGCAGGATATTAAAGGGCTTTATAAAGATGGAGCGATATTAATCAAAGAAATTGGGGGAAGAAAAAAATTTCAAAGAAAATCCAAGAAAAGAAGCCCGGGAAAAGTAAAGACAATAGTAAAAACAAGAAAAAGAGATTATATAATCATCACAAGAAAATTAAGGAAATATCTCGCTGAAATGAAAAAACAAGGAAAAATATCTGGAAAAAATTTTGTTGAAATAAGAAAAAAGATAAGGAACAAGTTTTTTAAGAGCAAGACTCAGTTAAAAGAACACATAAAAATCATTGGAGAACAATATGGAAAATGAAGAATTGCTGAAAGAATTGGAGAATAGGTTCAAGAAAATTAAATCAGAAATGGGAATCAAATCCAGCTTAGAAGAACTGGATAATGCTTTTTTCATAAAGGATTTTATACTGAAAGAAGGATTTATCAGCGAGAGATTATCCCGGCAGATAAATTACAAGATAGTTGACACATATATGGGCTGGAATGAATATTTCCACAGCTTGATTATGCCCAACCCACAGAATATGCTCAACATCAGCGAAAGCAAGATATTCAGCAAAGAAGAAAAAAAAGAGATTGTTGAGATGATGAAAAAAATTATGCAGATAAGCAGCAAAAATAACTTAATCCTTATAACCAAAGATAAAAAAGGAGAGGGAAAGTTCCTGGATGAAGGATTAGAATTCTGGGAATCAGAGTTCAAGGAAAAAATAGCAAGAATAATGAAAAAAATAAATAAAGAATGGGGGAATACAGAATGAAAACTCTAAAAAGAAGAAGGAAAGAAAACAAGACAGATTATCTAAAGAGGATTAAGCTCCTTAAAAGCAATAGGCCGAGAGTAGTATTCAGAAAAACTAACAAATACTTCATATCCCAGTATATAACGAGCAAAGAAGCCCAAGACCGAATAGAGATTGGGTTAAATTCGAGACAGCTTCTAAATTATGGCTGGCCAAAAAGCAGAGAAGGTAGCCTTAAGTCTATTCCTGCCTCATATCTTCTGGGCATCTTGACAGGCAAAAAAATCAAAGAGAAAAAACTGAAGACTCCTATTGTTGATTTTGGGATAATGAGAGTCTTGCACAGATCAAGGCCTAGTGCTTTTGTAAAGGGTTTATTAGACTCTGGATTAGATATTAAGACCCAAGAAAAGATATTTCCGAATGAAGAAAGAATCACCGGAAAACATATGAAGGATATTCCTTTTTCAGAAATTAAATCTAAGATATTAGGAAAAAATGAAGGATAAAAAGCAAGAATTTAAAGATGCAAAGAAAACAGCAGAAGCATACGGAACTCTTTCAGAAGAAGAATCTCTAAAAAAGGCAGAGAATATTGAAGAAGTCGCAGAAGCACTTATTAGTGAAGAAATAAAAGAGATAGCAAAAGAGAAAGTAGTGGATGTAGTAAATTTGCCTGAAAGGGAAAGATTCAGGGGAAGGGGACCGAGGCCAAGAGAGGAAATAATCTCGGTATGGTCTCCAAAAACAAATCTTGGAAAAGAAGTTAAAGATGGAAAAATAACAAACATTGATGAGATATTGAATACAAATAGAAAAATTCTTGAGCCAGAAATTGTGGATTTTTTAATGAGTATAAAAACAGATTTGATGTCTATTGGGCAATCAAAGGGAAAGTTTGGTGGAGGAAAGAGAAGGGCCTGGAGACAGACTCAAAGAAAAACTCAAGAAGGAAATGTTCCTACTTTTTCCACAATGGCTGTTGTTGGCGACGAGAAAGGGCATGTTGGAATTGGCTCTGGCAGGGCCAAAGAAACTCTGCCTGCAAGAGATAAAGCTACTAGAAAAGCTAAATTAAATATTATCCGAGTAAATAGGGGCTGTTCTAGTTTTGATTGTTCCTGCGACGAGCAGCACACTATCCCCTTCAAAGTTTCTGGAAAAGCAGGAAGTGTAAGGTTATATTTAATTCCCGCGCCTCAAGGGACCGGCCTTGTTGTTGGCAATGAGCTGAAAAAGATTTTGCAGCTTGCTGGAATAAAAGACATTTACAGCAGGACAGAAGGGAAAAAAAGAACAACATTTAATCTTGCTAAAGCTTGCATAGACGCACTCAAAAAAACAACAATGAGGGAGTTGAAAAAATGATAGCAGTAATAAGGATATGCGGGAATGTCAACATAAAGGCAGGTACAAGAGAAACACTGAACAGGCTGAATTTAAGAAAAAAATATTCTTGTGTAGTATTAAGGCCAGTAAAAGATAGATTAGGCATGATAAAAAGAGTAAAAGACTTTGTTGCTTTTGGAGAAATAAAAAAAGATGTTTTTGAAAAGCTTGTAAAAGAAAGAGGACAGTTAATTGATAAAACGAAGAAAGTTGAGGCAAAGAAAGCTGTTGAAGAATTTGAAAAAGGAAAAAGATTTGAAGAACTTGGATTAAAACCATTTTTCAGATTGCATCCGCCTCGCGGAGGAATTGACAGCAAAAAGCATTTTGGAGTTGCAAAAGGAATCTTAGGGAATAATAAAGAGCATATTAATCAATTAATAGAGAGGATGCTGTAAGATGGTTGAAGTTAGGGTAAATATATCTATAAGGTTAAGTGATTTAAAGGTTGGGGGACGGTTTGATTGATTAGAGCTGATAATTAAAAGAAGGAAAAATAAAATGGTTACAATAAGGAATGAAGAAGGAACAGAGGGAGGCGAAGAATACGATGTTAGAAGATATCAATATTTTATAAAGAGAAATGGGGGAAGTTTGGGGGTAGAATGTGTTGGATATAATAAAGTTTTTAAATGTGATAAAAATCATCAAAAATATAAAGATATGTTAAACAGAGAAGGTTTATGGGGGATATCATGAAACTAAAAAAACGTAGAAAATCATCGAGAATGCACGGTCATGGCAGAGGGACCCATGGATGGGGTGAGAGAAAAAAACACAAGAAAAAAGGCCATAAAGGGGGGAAAGGGATGGCTGGAACAGGAAAAAGAGCAGACCAGAAAAAAACTTTAGTGACTAAGCTTTACGGAAACAAATATTTTGGAAAGCAGGGAATCACAAGCAGAGGAACAAAAAGAGACACAAGAAAAAGGATTAATCTCAGGGAGATTCAGCTCAATATTCAGAGATATGGAAAAAAGACAGGAGATAAATGGGAAATCAATTTAAAGGATTATAAAATTCTCGGAGACGGGGAAGTAAAAGAAAAGTTAATTATCCAAGCTAGAGAGGCTTCAGGCTCTGCAATAAAGAAAGTGGAATCAAAAGGAGGAGAAATCATTCTCACTCATTCTCCAAAAGATAGTCAAATGAAAGAGAAAGGGGCTTCAAAATCTGCAATTGAAAAAGTAAAAAAGCCGGTGAAGAAATCCAGAAAATAGAAGGAAAAGCAGATAAAGAAAAAGATTAAGTCAGGCAAAGAATAATTTATAAACAAATTTTAAGTTATAATATTAATAAAAATGGACTTTACAAAGATATTTAGTTTTATCCCAGAAGTTAGAAAACCTGAGGAAAAAAAATTAAGCTTCAAAGTAAAGCTGAAATGGACTCTTATTGTTCTTGGAGCGTTTTTTGTCTTGGCAAATGTATCTCTTTTTGGGCTTTCCCAAAACGCGCTTTCAAGGTTTGAATATCTTGCAATAATTCTTGGAACAGATTTTGGAAGCATTATCTCCTTGGGGATTGGGCCGATTGTCATGGCTTCGATTATCCTTCAATTGCTTACGGGTTCTGGAATTTTGAACATTGATACTACAACTCCTGAAGGAAAAAAATTTTTCCAGGGAATACAAAATATCCTGGTTTTCTTTTTCATAATCTTTGAAGCAGCAGTCTATGTGCTGATGCAAGGGCTTCAAGCAATGCCGGGTTATACTGGACTTGTGATATTCCAGCTTGTGCTTGGAGGACTAGCCATATTTTATATGGACCAAGTAACACATAAATGGGGATTTGGCTCAGGAGTCAGTTTATTTATTGCAGCAGGAGTCAGCTGGAGGATCATAACAGGAGCATTCCAGTTTGTAAATCAGCAAGGAACAAATTGTCTGCTGGATTTTAGCAATACTCCGTGTTCTGGAAAAGTTCTTGTGCTGATTCAATCAATAATAAATAAATATCCCACTGAATTTTTGTCTGCATTAGTGGCTATACTTTCAACAGGGGTTATATTTTTAGCAGTTGTTTGGGCGCAGTCACTAAAAGTTGAAATACCATTATCTTTTGGAAGAATTAGGGGATATAATGTCAAGTGGCCTTTGTCATTTTTTTATGCCTCTGTTATCCCTGTTATTTTAACTGCTGCATTGGTTGCTAATATACAGCTCTTTGGGGGAATGATTGAAAATGCTGCAACCTCTTGTGCAGAGGGGACTTGCTCTGGTTTTGCAAGCATAGCCTCTCATTTTAATTTTTTAGGTCATTTTATAAATGGCCAGGCTGTTTCTGGTCTGGCATTCTGGATGGGCTCTACTGATATTTTAGAGTTAGTTATAAGAGGAGGATTTATGCTTAGATTTTTGCTTCAAGGGCTGACACATATATTATTTTTTGTAGTATTTTCTACTGTTTTTTCTGTTTTCTGGGTTAAAACTTCTGGCATGGATGCAAAGGCCCAAGCACATAAAATTTCTGCATCTGGACTGCAGGTTGCTGGATTTAGGCAAGATGAGAGAATTCTTGAAAGCATTCTGGACAGATACATCGTGCCCTTGACAGTCATGGGAGGAGCAGCAATAGGGCTTTTAGCAGCAGCAACTGATTTAGTAGGTGCTTTGGTGAGAGGAACAGCAATTCTTCTGGTCATCATGATAATGTACCAGCTTTATCAGAGCATTGCGCAACAGCACCAAACAGACATGAATCCTGCGTTCAGGAAATTCATGGGTG
>Ga0066635_10000286_pt1 | contig 14177 bp, 8 predicted proteins | sample CryGeyCG2014_300_2_FD_59503 | JGI IMG/M metagenome (GOLD analysis project Ga0066635, IMG submission 59503) | Groundwater microbial communities from aquifer - Crystal Geyser CG06_land_8/20/14_3.00 | ecosystem: Environmental > Aquatic > Deep subsurface > Groundwater | place: USA: Utah: Grand...
TATGGTGGCGGAGAATGATCACCGAGCGAGAGGATGTCGTAGGAATTGATGGCAGAATAATTATGCATCCTAAAGTATGGGAGGCTAGCGGTCATGTCACTGGATTTGCTGAGGCGTTGGTGGAGGATAAAGTCACCCACAAAAGATATTCTGGAAATAAGTTAGCCGAAGATCAGTTGGGTTTAACAATAAAGGATACAGATATAGAATCTATAGATAATCTTGTTCGGGAAGGTAAACTAAGAAGTCCCGATGGGAATCCACTCACAACCGCAAAAAAATTCAACCTTCTAATGCCAGTTGGTATTGGAACGGTTGAAGGCGAGAAATCAACAGCTTACCTTAAGGGAGAATCTTGTCAGAATATATATTTAAACTTCAAACCAATTCTGGAATCCATGCATAAAAGTATTCCGTTTGGTATTGCCCAAATAGGTAGGGCATTTAGAAACGAGATAACTTTAGGTCAATTTTTGTTTCGACAGCGTGAATTTGACCAAATGGATGTCCAATATTTTTGCCATCCGAAAGACTCTTCAAAGTACTATGAAGAGTGGAAAGCGATTCGTTGGAACTGGTATATAAAAGATCTTGGTATTCTGGAAAAGAACCTTAAATGGAAGCGACACTCGGATCAAGAGCGGGCATTTTATGCGAAGGATGCTTGGGATATTACTTATAACTTTAGTGGTATGGGATGGAAGGAAATCGAGGGTCTGCACGACAGAGGGGACTACGATCTTTCACAGCATCAAAAGTTTTCCGGTACCGATTTAACATACTTCGATCAAGAGACTAAAGAAAGATACCTTCCATACATTGTCGAAAGTTCTGCCGGTTTGGATAGGAACTTCTTAGCTTTATTGTTTGAGGCTTATTTTGAGGATGGGGAAAGAGTTGTTCTAAAGCTTAAACCAAATCTTGCTCCTTATAAAATTGCCGTATTTCCACTAGTTCGAAATAAGGAAGAAATCACTAAAAAAGCACGGGAAGTTTTCGATGGTCTGAGACTTAAATTTCACGCCGCTTGGGATGACAGAGGTAATATTGGAAAAAGGTATTATAGTCAAGATGAGATAGGGACACCATATTGTGCCACGATAGATTATCAAACTTTAGAAGACGGTACGGTTACTATCCGAGACCGTGATACCGCGCTTCAAGAACGCGTTAAAATTTCTGAAATAGAAGATTTTCTTAAATCAAAAATCCAATGAGTGCCTTTCATACTGGGGTTCTACTTGCCGATGTCATCCCATTTCTAAATATTAAAAGGAGCAATAAGTATATTGACGCTACGATTGGTGGGGGGGATTATACGGAGGCTATCTTATCCAAAGGGGGTATTGTGCTTGGAATTGATCAGGATGAGGAGGCGATAAGTTTTTGTAGAGGCAGATTTAAAGAATACATAAAAGATAAAAGGTTATCCGTAGCTTTGGGGAATTTTGAAAATGTCCATAAAATAGCTTTGGAGAACGACTTTCATGACATTTCAGGTATAGTTTATGATCTTGGGATTTCTTCGGGACAAATTGACAACCTTGAAAGGGGTTTTTCGTTTAAAAATGGAAAGGCGGTTCTAGATATGAGGATGTCAAAACTAACAAACGTTAAGGCTTCCGATATTCTTAACGCGCTAGGCGAAAAGCAGTTGGCAGGTATTTTTTATTCGTATGGAAACCTTTTAGAGGCAAAACTAATTGCCAGAAAAATCGTAGAAGCTAGAAAAACAAGTAGCATAAATACTGTACAAGATCTAATAGATATTTTGCGTCTGATCAGGTCCGATCCATACCGGGACGACTTTTTGGCTAAAGTTTTTTTAGCACTACGAATTGTTACAAATAACGAATTGGAGTCTCTTGTAGACTCACTTCCCAGATCAATAGATCTTCTAACTTCGGGCGGAAGGTTAGCAGTTATCAGTTTTCAATCAATAGAGGATAAGATTGTAAAAAACCTAAAAAGGTCATTTCAAATTCAAGAAATAACTAAATCTCCTATTGTTCCTGATTCTTTGGAAATATTACAAAATCCTAGGTCCCGGAGCGCAAAACTTCGCGTGTATGAAAAAATCTGATATGGGGGGTAAAATTGATTTTTATCTGATTGCGAGCGGAGTGATATTTACCGCCAGTTTTATCATTGGTGGATATTTAATTAATTTTTCTCCTGAAAAATCAAAAGAATACGGGAAATTGATCTTGGAAAAAGAGGAGATTATAAAACAAAATAATCAGATTAAAGCTCAAATATTTTTTTTAGGTTCTATAGACAATATACAAAAGGAGGCTGTCCGTATGGGTATTACTAGCCAAAAATTGCTACCTTATGTTACTTCGCCATATTGATTTAAGAATTTTTGCCGCGAAGATTTTTTTTGCCATCTTGGGATTTATTATAGTGGCAAGACTATTTCAAATTCAGGTTTTGTCCCTTGATAAATATATCAATATAGCTAAAAGCCAGCAAAATCGTAGGCTATCTATTCCTGCTATGAGGGGAAACATTTATTTTAAAGACGGGGCGCCATTTGCAATATCACAGATTTCGTATTTTGCCTTTGCCGAGCCAAAGTCATTGGACAAAGATAAAGTAAACGAATTAATTTCGGCTATAGAAAAAGTTAGCAAGCCCCTACCACCCGAAGTTAAAGAAAGCCTCACAAAAGATTTATGGTTTGTTCCGTTAGTTCATGGCCTATCCGAAGAACAAAAATTAAGCTTAGAAAAAGAAATTCCCAAAGGTTTGTTTTTTAGAAAAGAGTATCAACGATTATATCCCGAAAATGGGTTGGGGAATACCATAGTTGGTGTTTTGGGAGGTGACGAAAATGGCGGACAGGTTGGGTATTGGGGAGTAGAGGGTTATTACAACATGGATCTTGTGGGAAGGTCGGGTACGATACTAGCGGAGGTTGATGCGGTAGGATCACCCATCATTATAGGAAATTACTCAGAAATTCCTCAGGTTCCGGGAAGAAGTATCGTGCTTTCTGTTGACCGTTTTGCAGAACATCTCTTGGAGGAAAAACTAAGATACTATTTAGATTTATATGGCGCAATATCGGCAAGCGCTGTTATTATAGATCCTGCGTCCGGAGCCATAATTGCTATGGCCGATCTTACAGGGCAGAATAAGGAAGATTTTAATGATGTTTCCGAGGAAAAGGAAGAGCCTGCTTACATAAATCGCGTTGTTGGAGCAACATACGAACCGGGTTCGGTGTTTAAGGCTTTGTCTATGTCCGCAGGTATTGATACGCAAAGCGTTACTCCTGAAACTACATTTATGGATAGTGGACCAAAGTATTATTCTGGATACAAGGTGGATACTTGGAACGGACAACATTTTGGCGTGGAATCCATGTATGGGGTTTTGGAACATTCAAATAACCTTGGAGCCGCTTTTGTTGGTGAAAAAGTTGGAGCTAAAAAGTTATGGCAATATTACAAAAAATTTGGGATTGGTCAAATTTTAGGAATTGATATGGAGGGAGAGCAGACAGGAAGACTTCGGGATTGGGAAAATTGGAGCGATATTGATTTAGTTACAGCCGCCTTTGGTCAGGGAGTTTCCGCTACCCCTCTTCAGGTGGCTATGGCGTTTTCGGTAATTGCAAATGGTGGCGACTTACTAAAACCATTTGTAGCAGTATTAGTTGGTAAAGAAGACGCCCGTGGTATTTTTGAAAACGCCTTGTCTCAGAATAACAGAACGGTATTATCGCAGGTCATCAGTCTCTCCTCCTCAAACACAATGATTGATATGTTAACAAAGGCGGCGGCATCGGGGGAGGCGAAATATTTCGTTTCTAAAAAATACAAGGTGGCGGGAAAAACAGGAACCGCTCAAATTCCTGTTCCGGGTGGTTACGATCCAGACCGCACCAACGCCACATTTGTTGGCTTTTTGCCAGAGAGTCGGAAATTTGTTATGCTTGTAAAGTTTGAAGAGCCTACGAAAAGTATATTTGCCGCAGAAACTGCGGTTCCAGCTTGGATGGATGTTGCCGAAGAACTAGCTAATTATTATCGGATTCCCGTTGATTTTTAAAAACTATATGACTGGTGTTGTCCAAGGTGGTGTTGCATTAAAAGGCGAAATTCTTGTTCCTGGATCCGTTTCAGAATCGACAGCTTTAATTGCGTTAGCCGCCTTTTCTAAGTCCTCCCCATCGTTAAAAAATATTCCAGAAGCGATCGGTATAAAAACGCTTAATGAAATATTAGAAAAAAAATACGAGGACGGTGTTATCTCTTTGGATATTTCTTACGACATCGAGCCGTTATTTGCTATCCCTCCAATTCTTTATCGCGGATTTTCAGTTGCCCTAAATTATCAAAACGATATTCCAAAGGAATTCCGCGAGTTTATTGATATTCTTTTGCTTTTTAACGATGCCAAGGAGATTAACAAAAATTCTTATATTGTAAAAAGGTCGTCTATAACCGATAAATTTACTATAGATTTAAAACGGCACGGTCCTGATGCCGCTTTGTTTTCTGTTCTTCTTGCAATATCTCATGGGGCATTTGCTACCTTATTAAATTATCCTGGGGATCCTAGGTTCTTAAGTTTTTTAAAAGCTTTAGAACAAGTCGGAGGTAGTATTTTGTATAACGATGGTGATAATACACAATCCGTTTCTGTATCACTGCAGCCACCTTTTGAATTTTCTTTAAATACGGTGGTTTCCTATAGTCTATATAAAGCGGCTTTTTTTTCCTTGGCCGCGGTAGCAACCGGAGGTGCTGTTAATTTAAGAAATGTTAATGCTTCGGAGTTTACGCCTTTTATCGCGAAACTTTTAAAATGGGGTGTTTCCGTAGAATCAAATCAATCTTCCGAGCTAAGGGTGTGGGGGCCGTTATCAAATAAAAATATTAGTGACAATATTGAGATAAAATCATATCCCGGTTTTATTCCTTCGTGGGGATATCTGGCGTTAGTGTTTTTAACATGCTTTCCCGGAAATTCAAATTTAATTTTCCCGAAGGAGTATTTTCCGCAGGAGTTAATTAAAGAGCTTAACCGGCTTGGTGGCCAATTGGATTTTTCTTTGGCGCCAGGTAATTTTTGTGTAGCAATCCGCGGGCAAAATCTAAAACCCGGAAGAAAAATACTTCTTGATAATCGCGAGCACCTTCTTCCACTACTTTTGCTCTCACTTTTAATTCCGGGTCGTACCACATTTATAAATTTTGAAATAATGCGATACTATTACCCAGATGTTTTAGATTTACTTATACGCCTCGGAGCCAAAATAGAAGTTTTATGATATTATTAGATAATGGATAGTACAAGCCAAACTGCAATAGTTTGTGGAGGAAACCCGCTTTTTGGTGTGGTTACCCCAATACCCAACAAAAATTTTATCGTGGCTGCATTACCGGCCAGTATTCTTACAGATAAAGATGTTACCTATAAGAATGTTCCAAGATCAACCGATGTATTAATGATTTTAGAAATGATCACACTTCTTGGCGGAGTTTGTACTTGGTTGGGCGACAGTTCGGTGACGGTTAATTGCTCAAAAGTTAATTCCTATACAGTGGACAAAGTTCTTGGAAACAAAATAAGAGCGTCACTACTATTTGTAGGTCCTCTGCTTGCTCGCTTTGGTAAAGCAAAAATTCCTGTTCCGGGTGGTTGTGTTTTAGGGAGACGGTCTATTTCCGCGCATATTGATGTATTTAGCAAACTCGGGATAAAGATAGATGTCCAAAATGACTTCGCAACATTTACAAGACCCAAAAAAATAATAAAAAATATTAAGATCTGGCAAAACGAGGCTAGTCCTACGGCTACTGAGAATTTTGAATTGTATTGTGCTGGAACTTCTGGGGAATTTCAACTTACTGATGCGGCGTGTGAGCCCCATGCTGGGGATTTACTGGATCTTCTTTTGGCAATGGGCGCTAAAATATCTGGCCGTGGTTCGAATAAAATTACAGTAGGAGGAGGCAATCTAAAAGGGGCTACCTTTACCTCAAGCCCCGATTTTGTAGATATAGGGGGCTTTATTGTGGCGGCTGCTGTAACAAAGGGAAAAATAACAATAAAAGGTGGAAATATTCCTTATGTAGCTGGTATGATTGATTGGTTTACTAAATTTGGAATAAAGATAACAGCAATTAATAAAGATTTAATTGTAGATGGAGTTTGTGAACTTAAAATAGATCTTGTAAATTCTGGATTCCCCATGGCGGGGGAAAGCCTTCCTAAATTTATACCACGGCCTTGGCCCGGCTTTCCTGTGGATGTCTTACCTCCAATTGTAACTTTGGCCTGTAAAACTTCCGGAAATCTGTTAGTTAATAACTGGATGTATGAGACTGGAATGGAATATTGTCATGCTTTAAATACCATGGGGGCTAAAATCAGAATTTTAGATTCTCAAAAAGTAATTGTATCGGGCCCGTGTAAATTTACCGGCGGGGAAGTTACAACCCCAGATGTAATTCAAGCTTGTAAGACAATTTTTTTGGCATCGCTTGCTGATACTGCCACGACTACCATTCATGGCTTTAATATACTAAAACGCCGTTATCCCGATATTGTTTCCACCTATAAAAATCTTGGGGCGGAAATCAAGATTCTATGACAATAACTAATGAGCCTATGAGCAACCATACTTCTCTTAAAGTTGGAGGTTCCGCGGATCTTTATGTTATGGCGGCATCCCGCGACCAACTTATTAGCGCTTACACCAAATCAGCAAAAAATAACATGTCTATTTTTATTCTTGGCGGCGGAACTAATATTTTGGTAGGTGATAAGGGGATAAGAGGCGCCGTTGTTAAAAATAATTGGAGGGATCTGGAAATAGGGGGAACGGTAAAAACAAAACTTATCGAAGAAAGAAAAAAAAGAAATCAGCAAACAATTTGGCGTACAGGGCTTTTAAATTGGGATGATCTCGGAATCTCGTCGGCCACCGAGGGAATTAAAATAAAAGTATCGTCTGGGTATAGCCTTCCCCTCCTAATTTCCGAAACCCTAAAAAGAGGAATTACGGGGTTGGAATTGTTTTCCGGAATTCCGGGAACAGTTGGGGGAGCAGTGTGGAATAACATACACGGCGCCGACTGGTTTTTTGGCGATTTTTTGGATGAGGTAGAGGTTTGTAATAATAATGGTAATGTATACTGCATAAAAAACGATAGGTTGTCTTTGGAGTATAACGATTCATACTTCCACACGCACGATTTGTTAATTGTTTCTGCTACTCTAAATTTATTTTTAGGGGATGTAAAACATGCTAAGGAAACCTCGAAAGAATGGATTAAAAGAAAAACAGTGCAACCTAAAAATTCTGCTGGATGTATTTTTTCAAATATTACCGAAGAAGAAAAAATTAAGGCCGGTTTAGATAATCTTTCAGTGGGTTATATTATAGATAAAGTTCTAGGTCTTCGGGGATATCAAGTAGGTCAGGCTAAAATATCCGAATCCCACGCAAATTTTATTGAAACTTTTTCGGGCGCAAAAGCTTCCCATGTGGTTGCTGTGATCGATCATGTAAAAAATCTCGCCAAAGAAAAGCTGGGGTTAAATCTTATTGAGGAAATAGTTAGAGTAGGTGAATTTTAACAAACTTTATGAAAGCACATATTGCAGGAATCGGGGGGGAGGGGTGGTCATGGATAGCAAAAGTTCTTCTTGAAATTGGATGGGAAGTTACTGGTTGCGATTCCGGAAACATTAAATTAAACCCCCACATCAAGGAGCTTTCTGCCCATGGTCTTAAAGAAGCATATCAGGGAAATTCACCAACTCACATAACAAAGAAACTAGATTACTTTCTATATACCAGCGCGCTTTTATCTTTACCGATTAACAAAAGAGAGTTTGACAAAGCTCAAGAACTTAATATCAAGTGCTACGACCGCAATAAATTTTTCCCCTTGTTTCTTAAAGATAAGGATGTAATTGCCGTGGCGGGAACTCACGGTAAAACGACAACTTCCGGAATTACCGCATTTCTCTTGGACTCCCTTGGCGATAAATGTGGGTTTGGAGTAGGGGGGACCTTAAAAAATTTTAGGACTAACGGAAGGGTGGGGGAGAGCGCTAATTTTGTCATAGAGGCTGATGAATTTGGCGATGCTTTCTTGGGACTTACACCAAAAATTGAAATAATTACTCACCTAGAAAACGATCACACAGACTACTTCCCCAGGTTTAACGACATGGTACGCTCGTATGACAAGTTTGTTAATTACCTTAAAAATAACGGCGTAATTATTTATTGTAAGGATAATCCGGTACTTAATAAACTTGTAATTTCATCTAATAAAAGATCAATTTCGTATGGATTTAACAGTAATTCAGACTGGGTTTTAACTGATCTCAAAATTACAGGTTTTACGACATATTGGACCATTCGTTTTCAAGGAAAAAATTATAAAGCAGAAATACCTTTTCCCGGAACCCAATACGCTTTAAATGCCACCGCTGGGATTATTGCTTGTTACGAGGCCGGTTACGACATTGCCGAAGCGGTAGGTTTTTTAAAGGGATATCAAGGAGTGGAAAGAAGATTTGAAATTAACAAAGTAAAAGGTATCACAATTGTTAACGATTACGGTCATCATCCAACAGAAATTCTTACGACTATTAAAGGAGCAAAAGGAATAGGGAAAAGATTAATTGTGATTTTTGAACCACATCAATACAAAAGGTGTTTTGATTTAAAAAAGGATTTTGAAAGGGTTTTTGATGGTGTTGATATATTAATTCAAACGGAAATATTTGCATCAAGAGAAATCCCACCATATCCAATAACAAACGAAGAGTTTTTTAAGATAACAAAGAAGGGATTAAGCAGGTCGTATTATATCCAGTCGTACCATAACATTCCGACATTTATAAAACGAATATCAAAATCCGGGGATTTAATATTGGTTTTTGCCGTGGGTCATGGAGGTTGGATCACTGAGGATCTTATAAAGGGCATATCGCAAATTAGGCCACTGCCCGATTTCGGGCAGTGGCCTAATTTTGGCCGTCCTTGCAAGATTTTAGTAATGGGATTAGGGGTAAATGGAGGTGGGGTTGCGGTGGCTAGATACTTTGCCGAAAGGGGCGATGTAATCACAATCACCGATTTAAAAAACAAAGAGTTCCTTAAAAGTTCAATAGATCAATTGAAAGATTTTAAAAATATTAAATACCATTTAGGTTTTCATGACGAAAATGATTTCCGGTCTCACGACCTAGTTATCCGTAATCCCGGAGTGCCTCGAGAGTCAAAATACCTTCAGATTGCTAAAGAGCACGGCGCCGAAGTTACTCTACAGGAAGGAATTTTTTTTAAAAATTGTCCTACAAGCAACATCATTGGTGTCACTGGAACTAAGGGAAAAACCACAACCGCGTACCTTATTTACGAGGTTCTTAAAGCTAATGGTAAAAAAGTTCATTTAGCGGGAAATATGCAACTCGGTGTCTTGGATATTCTTTCTAAAATTAAAAAGGACGACTTCGTGGTGTTGGAGCTTTCCAGTTGGCAGTGCGAGGCGTTAGACGATGTCAAAATGTCGCCCAGAATCTCTGTTATCACAAATATCTATCCCGACCATTTAAATAGGTATAAGTCGTACCGCGATTATGCGATGTCTAAATCGTCTATTTTTAAATATCAAGAAGTAAAAGATCATTTTATTACCGTTAAAGGTGGTAAATTTACAAAGCAATTTTTTGATCTCTGTATCTCCCATAAACACTTAATTGGGGCTAATTCCTTTAAAGTGTCCAAACCCCTACTTACAGGTGAGCACAATCTTTTTAATATGATGGTTGCGCTAAAGGTTTCGGAAATTCTAAAACTTGATTTTAGTAAATCTGTCCAAGCTATAACAAAATTTAAAGGTGTCCCCTATCGTCAGGAAAATATTGGGATTGTAGCAGGAGTTCCTTTTATTAATGACACGACCGCGACAAATCCAACATCGGCTATTGTTGCAACTCAGTTGTTTAAATCGCAACGGCCTGTTGTTATATTGGGCGGCGCCGATAAAGAGTTGGATTTTTCTGAACTTGTAAAATACATCGCAATTAACGATATTAAATATGTACTACTAAGGGGCTTGGCGTCAGACAAATTGGTTAGATTGGGACTTGATAAAAGTTTGATATTTAATAATTTCGCAGATGCTATTTCCGAAGCGTTTCTTTTGGCAAGAAGAAATGGTGGTTGTGTGCTTTTATCCCCCGGAGCCGCAAGTTTTGGATTATTTAAAAATGAATTTGATCGTGGTGATCAGTTTAACGGATATTTTAACAAACTCAAAAAAATATATCAGATAAAACGGTTACCAAAATGCGACTCAAGACTTGTGGAAAAGGGCGATGTTTTTGTAGCTATTAAAGGGGTAAAGATCGATTCTCATCAGTTTATAGAACAAGTTGCAATTAAAGGCGTCGCTGTTATTATCGGAGAGAATTATTCAAGTGCGATCGAAAAAAAATACCCCAATACAATTTTTCTTAAAGTATTAAAGTCACGAGAAATATATTCGGATCTTTGCGCATATTATAACGAGGATCCGCAAAATAAACTTAAGATAATTGGAATAACTGGAACCGATGGAAAAACCACTACTTGCCATTTTCTTAACTCCATTTTAAACGCTGCCGGATTTAGGTCGGAAGTTATTTCAACCGTGTCTTCTCCGGGGTTGCATACTACAACACCCGATCCTGACATTTTATTTAAAATGTTGGCCAATATGGTAAAAAGGAAAGTCGAATATTGTGTTTTGGAGGTAACTTCCCACGCTTTGGATCAGTCGCGGGTTTCTCCAATAACATATACCGCCTCTTGTATTACAAACGTAACGCCGGAACATCTGGATGCTCATGGAACATACAAGAACTATTTACAGACAAAGGCAAAGATATTTTTACAATCTAAAGCGGTTTATTTGAATAGTAAAGGTAGGGGGTACGAAAGTTTGTTAAAATTATCCCACAAACTTCCGTCCCTAAAAATCATCAGAGAAATCGCGAATATCAGTTATTCTAAAAATTGGAGCCAGATTTTCCCCGGAAGTTACAATGTCCAAAATGCTGTTTGCGCCGCGTCTCTTGCAAAATTCCTTAATATTTCCAATAAAGATATTAACATGGGGTTAAATTGCGCAATTCCTCCCGAGGGTAGGTTTGAATTTGTCAAAAACAATCTTGGGATAAACATCGTGATTGATTTTGCCCATACCCCGAATGCTTTGGAGAGTCTTCTTAAAACTGTTAAAAAGATCAAAAACCTGTCATCAAAAATCATTACTGTTTTTGGATGTGCCGGTGAGCGGGACCATTACAAAAGGCCAAAGATGGGGGTAATTTCTTCAAAATATTCTGATTTTGTCGTTGTTACATCCGAAGATCCAAGAGGTGAGGATCAAGATACTATAATCAACGACATTATCCGTGGAAATCCTCGGTTTAAATTTGCTAGAATATCGGATAGGGGTAACGCGATTAAAGAATCCATCAAACTTGCAAAGAAAGGAGATTGGGTTCTAATCTGCGGTAAAGGACACGAGAAATCGATGAACATCGGTGGAGTTGAAACGCCGTGGGATGATAAGGAGATAATAGGGGCGTGTTTAAAACTATTATGAAAAAAACAATAGTTGTATTTTTTGGTGGAATTTCTCCCGAACACGAGGTATCGGTAATTACTGGCCTCCAAATTTTGGCTAATTTGGATAAAGAGAAGTATCTTCCAATTCCAATTTATGTTGCAAAAGATGGGATTTGGTACACTGGAGATAATCTTTTTAACTCCGAAACATATAAAAACTTATCTAATATTCCTATATATTGTAATCAAGTATATTTCTCGCCAGAGGGAACGAGCTGGTCTTTAAAAATTTGTCATAGAGGTTTTTTTAAGCCGGAATCTTCCGTTAAAATTAATGTTATTTTTCCGTGTTTTCACGGAGGCTTGGGGGAAAATGGCGGATTTCAAGGCTTATTTGAAATTACTGGGATTCCTTATGTTGGTTCCAGTATTTTGGGAAGCGCCTTGGGGATGGACAAAGTTTCCGCGAAAGCCGTCTTTGCCGAAAGTGATATAGTCCAAAGTGACTATATTGCATTTGATAGGAGATCTTGGGATAGAGAAAAAAGTAAGATCCTTAAAAATATTAGAACCAAACTAAAATTTCCCCTTTTTGTTAAGCCTGCCTCATCTGGATCAAGTATTGGTGTCTCCAAAGTTGTTGACGATACTGGGTTAGAAAATGCTGTAGAAGTCGCGTTTTGTTTTGGAACCCAAGTTCTTGTCGAAAAAGCTATCCAGAACGCGCGCGAAGTAAATGTATCTGTGATGGGGAATATTGGTGGCGATTTCGAAGTTTCGGTATGCGAGGAAGTTTTTGCCAAGGACAACTTTTTAAGTTTTGATGATAAATATAAATCAAATAATAAAGGGGCCAAGGGCATGGCGGCGACAAATAGGATGATTCCTGCAGAAATTTCTAAAGATCTAGAAATAAAGATTAAGGAAATTGCTATGAAAGCGTTTAGATTACTTTCGTGTTCAGGTATTGTTAGGGTAGATTTTCTTATTAAAGGCTCTAGTATTTATCTTCTTGAGGTTAATACCATTCCCGGTTCTTTTAGCTTTTATCTTTGGGAAGCGTCCAAAGTTAGATTTTCCGCGCTTTGCGATAAGCTAATACAATTGGCGGAGGAGACACATAAACAAAAATCCAACCTTTCAACTTCTTTTTCCGGTAATTTGCTTTCTAATATCGGTGCTTCCCTTATAAATTCCAAGTGAAAAAGGCATATCGAGAAAATAGAGCACTGCCCTAATTCTTAATAATTGTCGGTAAGATCATTTTCGATGAGAATTACTGGAGATTTTATGTTAAGAGACTCTACAGTTTGATTTAAAAGTTTTATTGATTCCATATAAATAATTTTAAATTTAGTTGTGATTCCCTCTGCCAGCGCAATAGTTCTTTCATTTTTCCCAACAAGAATAATGTAGTCGCACATCTCATCGCAAAGTTTTCCAAGTTCCCGATGAATCTCCTTTGTTTTACTACCTAGCTCAACGATTCCGGGAGTGGCGATGATTTTTATTCCCTTAAAGCCTTTTAGTGCACTCAAGGCCAGTTTAAAACCATCTACATTACTGTTATAAGAATCGTCTAGAATTGTCCAGCCATTATCTAATATCTTTACTTCAAGTCTGTGCGAGAAAGGTTTAAGTTCTGTCAATTTTTTGTCTATACTCGTCTGCGTAAGACCGATAATTTTGGCCATTGTTGCCGCGGCAATCGCGTTTGTTATATTGGCAGTGCCGATTAGACTAAAATTAGTAATGTTAATGTCCTCAAAACTATAAAATACTGGTTCGAGTTGATTGGGAGAATTAGAGACATATGGAAGATAGCTGCTAGTGATTAATTCGCAGTCGTGGTTTAAAAGGCATCTTGTTTTATCTGTTACCGCTTGGATTAGTTCAAACTTGGCCTTTATTGTGTTCTCAATCTTTCCAAATCTTTCTAAATGTTGTTCGTTAATCCCGGTCAAAATAGCATAGTCGGGTTGTGCCATTTTGCAGAGTTCCTTAATCTCTCCAGTTTTGTAGGCTCCCATTTCGCAAATAAAAAAATCGTAAGATTCATCAAGTTCCAGATCAATCACATTCTTTATGCCAAAAAGAGTGTTGTAACTTTCCGGAGTTCGAAGAACTTTGTAGTTGTCTTTTAAAATTTGATATAGAAATTCTTTGGTGGTAGTTTTACCATACGATCCTGTAATACCAATTACCTTTAGCCCTTTAGATTTTAGATGGAGGATTATTTTTCTGGTTTTAGATATCGCGAGTTTTCGATTTATAGCTTCATAAGGGCGTCTTGTGACAAGCGCAAATACCACAAATATCCAAGGGAAAAATGCTAGGAAAAGTCCAAATAACAATCCAAAAATCCCCAACACTTCAAACAATCCTAAAATTATAATCAAATACCAAAAACCCGCGCAAACGGCAATAAATTTTGCCTTATAGGTCCAAACTAGGGGCTTTTTGCCTTCTAACGCTTTTCCAAAGGGGTTTTTTAAAACCCATTTTAAAAACCTTCTAATTTGGTAATCCTCAAGTTGAAGGATAAGTATGTAAGAAATTAAATTCATTATATTGATTAGGG
>Ga0066635_10000291_pt1 | contig 14136 bp, 9 predicted proteins | sample CryGeyCG2014_300_2_FD_59503 | JGI IMG/M metagenome (GOLD analysis project Ga0066635, IMG submission 59503) | Groundwater microbial communities from aquifer - Crystal Geyser CG06_land_8/20/14_3.00 | ecosystem: Environmental > Aquatic > Deep subsurface > Groundwater | place: USA: Utah: Grand...
ATTTTTACTACAATGAAAAGTATCTGAAAAATATTCTTTTTGAAAAGAAGAAATTGTTTAGCCCTAATCTTCTTTATAAAATTAGATTACTCCTTGATAAGGATGGGACTGTTTCTATCACCCATCATAAACTAAAAAAAGAAGGAAAAGACTCTCCAAAATTGGTAACCATCTCCCATTATCGGACATCGTCTTCCGACATTTTTCTGCAACATAAAACTACGAATAGAAAATTATACGATAGAGAATATCAAAAATATAAAAAATTGGGCTCTGATGATGTGATTTTTCGCAATGAGAAGGATGAGATTACCGAAGGGGCGATCTCCAATGTCCTTATTAAATCCGGCAAATTTTATTACACCCCACCTCTTGCCTGCGGAGTTCTTAATGGCGTTTACCGAAGGTATCTTTTAAATAAAAGAGCAGATATTAAAGAGAAGGTTTTAACCCTGAGGGAGTTAAAAAATGCTGAGGAAATCTATCTTGTCAACTCGGTGAGAGGAATGAATAGGGTCATTGAAAGATAATCGGCTTTGTGTTAAAATACCTTTGAATTCTCCATTACCTATCTCAGGCATTTTTGGCATTAGAATAGTTTAAATGATACAAGAAATGTCAAAAGAAAATATAAAAAGTGAACAACAATTTCCCAATATGCCTTCAGAGCCATGCTGGAAAGAAAGTATTCAAGCAATTAAGGACAGTTTAAGATTTAATTCCTTTAATAGTTTCCGTAAACATCTAATCGATACTTTACCACAAAATTCATATAAAACCAGAGAAAGAAACTTTAGTTATATTACAAAACGATTCTTTCCAAATCAGTCACTGAATCAACTAACTGTAAAGGTGTGGAAATATTATAAGAATGAGGATCTTCTAAAAAATATAATGAGGTTTCAATTCCTATACAAAGAGAGGTTAGTGTCTAAATTTGTTGAAGAAGAGTTATCTGTTTTTGAGCCGGGTTCAACTTTCAGCAAGAATGTATTTGAAAGATTTATTAATCGTGTATACAAAACGACTAAACCTAAATCTGTCGCAAGAATCAGTCATATCCTTTGTAAATTAGGTTTTATTGCTCGGAAAGGTAAGGAATATTCAGTCCTCAACAGGCCATTGCCAAAATCATCATTAGTGATTTTGGTCCACAATATTTTTGCCCCCACCCCACAAACTGTAAGTATAAAAGAAATCCTATCAAATTCATTCTGGAAATATTTGGGCATACGAATGGATTCTCAAGTGCGTCTAATTCTCAAAGAAGCAGCCGCCAATGGGTTAATAGCAAAATATATTACTGCCGACCAATTGGAGCAAATTACTACTAAATATGGCTCAGACGAATTTCTTCAGAGAAAATTAAAGTTATGAAATTAAAAGAATTAGTAGAGATTGCTCAAAAATTGAAGGAAAGACCTTTACCTGGACGAAAACTTTATATCTGGGTAGGAAGAATAGAAAAATTACGAGCAGTAACGCCTAAGGAGATTCTACAAGAAATTGATATTCTCAACCTGGACCTTCAGCCGAACACTTCGGATGATTCTTGGGCTGGAAAAGAAATAAAGAAAAAATTAAATTCAGAGTTGAACACCCTTGCAACAAACTTAAAGAAACAACAAATTCTCACTGTATTAAATGCTTATCTTCTTGCTCGGTACAAAGTTCCATTGACTCCTTTCTACGAATACTATTTAAAAGACCGGACTTTGGCAATTCTTCATTTACCGCTCACATCCTATAAAGAAGAATTTCCTAAGTATGTTGAGTTTAAACCTGAATCTTCATTGAAATATTTTGAGGAAATTTTACCGGAAGAACACAAGCAAAACATTGTTAAGGAATGAGAGATGAATAGGCCACCCCTAAAAGAATTAATTAGACGGGTTAAAGATAAGCCTGAAACGACTATTTTGCTTTTACCTGCTATCAGAAGCGGCGAAAGCACAGTTAACACATTTTATTTTACTCCTTCGATTCAGGAATATTTTGAGGAGATATTTGAAAGAGTAGCCACCGGACGAGGGGGAGGCTTCTGGATTCAGGCTGAATTCGGAGCTGGCAAAACACATTTTTTAGCTACGCTTGCTTGTCTACTAACTAATGTTTCAAAAGATTTTTGGGACCTGTTGAACAACGATGAGATAAAGAAATATTGGGAGCGACTTAAAAATAAAAAGCTTTTTCGTGTGGTTATAAGCCTTAAAGGTGAAGCGAATGTCAGAGGTGAAGACAATCTTTATAATATAGTTGAGAAACATATCGAGGAGAGTCTTGAGGAAAAACATTTATTGGAAAAGTGTACTATTGCAGCCACCGATGAACTGATAGAATGGTATGAATCAAGTGGCTTGAAGAAAGAAATAGACCTTTTTATTAGGGGAAGGACTTCTGCAGCTCAGGAGAAACAAAATAAGGACTCATTAGCAAAATTTATCCGGGAATATTGTAAAAAAGAAAGAGTAAAACCAGATATTTCAGGAACAACGAAAGAGAGATTTACCCATATATATCGACAGATTATTACCCAGGGTTATACAGGACTTCTCTTTATTATCGATGAATTTGAATGCTGGCAAGCCAAACATCTAAGGGGAAGCCGAGAATATGCAATTGATGAAGAAGTATTGGAAACTTTAGCCTGGGAATTACCCAGAGGGAAGGACTTAGAGATTTATACTATTGTGGCATCACAGCTACCCGCGCCAGCAAAGTTATTAGGGGAGCGATATAAAAATTTTCTTCTTCTTGCTGGTAAGTATGAACGCGACTATGATGAAATTGTTTCTTACCGAGTGCGTGATCTTATTAGTGAAAAACGGCCGGAGATAGAACATTACTATGAATACTACTACAAAGAGTTTAAATTCCTTAAAAATGTATCTAAAGAATATTTTTTGCGAATTTTCCCCTTTCAACCTCGCTGCTTTGAAGCCATCAGATTGATCACACGTCGTGGGTTGCCAACGGCTCGCGCCGGAATAGGGGTTCTTTGGGAAACACTTGAAGAGACTATTTTGTCGAGAGATTCATTAGCAACATTAAGCGATCTTATGATTTCAAGTGACCTAATTGATGATTTAAACATACAGGAATATAAAGCTTCTTACGAGGCTTATAAGGTAGCAATAGATAGATTGCCTGATTATTTTGACCCGGATGAAAAAAAGGAGAAAGAAATTGCTGAACGGATCATCAAGACTCTTTTCCTCTGGCACATTGCTTATCTCGAGACTCCACGGTATCTTTCGGAAGCCGACCTTACAGAAGCTACTCTTACTACTGGCGAAATTGTAAAAGGTGAAGATGAAAGCAGATTAATTCTTAGTAAGATTCGAGACCTTCAACAAGTGGAATACACCAAGGAAAAAGGCGCTATTTTCAAAGTAGCGGGAAAAGAAGTAGTCGGACCTTCTCAAATTTTCAAAGACCTAAAAAAGAAACTGATTGACCCTTCACAAATTCAAAGATACTGGGAAAATGGGTTGAAATTATCACTTCAAGAGACAGGCGGACAGGAGAGTCTTTTTGGGGATTATGAATTTGAAACAGCAAAAAGTTATGAGATTGATTATAAAAAAATTGAATATCCAGGAGAAGTGATTCTTGCTAGAAATTGGCGCTCAGATTATGGAGAGAGAATTAGAGAAAATCTTCACTTTAGAATAGTTTTTTTAACGAAACCAGTTAAATTTGACCTAAAAGAAATTGAAGATCCCCGGATTGCTATTTGTATCCCGTCGGAACTCACAAATGCTGCTTGTGAAGAAGCTCATAACTACTGGACTCTTCAAGAAATGCAAGAGCAATATAAAGATAAAAGTGGCAGTGAGGCCGAGGAAGTACGGGAATGGTTGGCTGGAAAGAAAAGGGATATTATCAGGGATCTTTTAAATAAACAAATTTCCGTATATAGAAGCGGAAAAACTTTGACGGCTCGGCAGGTGGGTATGGACTTTAAGAAAGTATTCGCTACAAATAGGGTGGAAGGGATTGTAAAAGGAATAGTTCCATATCTTCTTGCAGATGCTTATCGCGATTGTCCAGTTGACTCAAATGCTTTTGGGAAGCATTTTAAATCAAATGATGCTAAAAAGGTTTTTGATGGTCTTTTCAAAGGCATTGGTGGTGCCAGTGCGAGTGCCTGTGAGAACTTTGCACCGGCATTAGGTTTAAGTGAAATAGAGAAACCCCAAAAATTCAATCCGCGGGAAAGTAAAATTTTTGAAATTATTACAGAGAAATTTAAGGAAAATAATGAGGAGCTTCCCTTGTGGAAATTATACGATGAATTACAAAATAAATACGGCTTGACTAAGGAAATAATTACTCTCTACTGTCTGTGTTTTGTTGCCAGGGGAAGGCCACCGGTAGAAATTACACTGAAGCCGATGAGTCGTCTGGGACTGAAAGAAAATAAAATTACATTCGGGAATCTAAGACAGGTTGAATGGAAAGCAAGATTTGATGAAGATTTTGATACTCTCTCAAGAAGCACTGCAGAAAACTGGAATGATGTAGTATCCGTTACCAGAATAGTTAATCCTAATTTAAAAACAGCTACTACACATGAAGAAATTCAAGCCCAGGAATCTCTGTTATTACAGACCTTGGAAGAAATCCGAAAGAAAAATGTTACCATACAAGATAATTTGAAACTCCTTTCAACAAAGTTTAATGAAGAAATAGAAGAAGAGAAATTTATTATTCTGGAACATATTGGACGAATTGCTGAGAGCCAGAGCTTCTCAGAATTTTATCAGCATTTTAAAACCGAAGAGAAAGCTGAAAGAAAGTTTGAAAATGAATTTGAAGAGTATAAAAAACTAACTATAGTAGCTGAACAAAGCGCTGAATTATTAGGTATGAAGACATATCTCGCCGATGTCGTGTTGCCTGAAAAAGATAAACTTGCTCTGGAGAAAATCACAATTATTGAGCAGTTGAAACTTAATAGTCTCCTGACTAATCCCTCCCGGATTGGGAGTTTGAGAGAAAGTTTTGGAAAGTTCAAAGATTTTCTACAACGGAAGTATCAAATACACCATCGAAATTATTATAAAGGATTAAAAAAAATTCATAACCAATTGGAGGATACAGAAGTTAAAATAGAAGCACTTAAAAAATTATCTAAGCTTTCAGAATTAGGTGAAGTAGATGCCGAAAAAATGGAGGCGCAATATCGTGAGTTATTATCAAAGACAATGTTATGTCCAGCCAGTGACCCGGTCAGGATAGAAACAAACTCTTACTGTTCAAACTGTCCTTCTCGCTTAAACCTAACGATGGCAGTCCCAGAAAATGAGGTAGAAGACTTTATTCGCAAAGTTGATAAGGCTTTGGATAGCCGTAAGAGAAATTTATCTCAACTCCTCACCGAGAGAATATTTGCTGAAGACAAAGGAAACAAGTTAAACAAGTTGCTCAAGGCTATACGTGCAAGCGAATTAGACGGATTTGTTACTATTCTCAGCGATGATTTAATAGAGCATTTAAAAAAATGTATTAGTAAAGCCAATATTGTGACAACATCGAGACCTATATTATCTAAACTATTGGAGAGATTTAGCATTGTTGATGATGAAAATCTTGAAGAAGTGATTAAGGCTTTTCGTGAAGAATTGGTGAAAGCATTGGAAGAGATGAAGAATAAGAATCCAAGGAAAAAGGTAAAGATATATTTGAGGTAAAAAGTATGGCGGAAGAAAGAGGAATTTCTATTGAGGAATTTATCAAAAAATACGGGGAGCCTTATGAACCCGAAACCGATGATTATAAAGTGAGTTCGTTTCAGATGAACATTGATAATGCAAAGAAATCAACAGGGAAAATTTATGGAATGCATATGTACTGGGTTAAGCAAGTTCCTGATGTAGTAAAACAATATGTCGAATACTACACAAAACCAGGAGATATTGTTTTAGACGCTTTTGCCGGAAGTGGAATGACTGGAGTTGCTGCAATGATGTGTGGAAGGCATGCAATACTTTATGAAATATCACCTGCTTGCATTCATATTGCCAGAAATTATACTGCTCCAATTGATCCTTATATTTTACAAAAAGCCTATTATGAATTACGAAAGGAAATTGAGCCAGAAATAAAACCGCTTTATTCTACAATATGTCACAATTGCGGAAATGAGAATGCGCAAATATCAAACACAATACTTTCCGATGTTTATAAATGTCCTCGCTGTGGCGAAGATGTGCTTTTTGCTGGCGGCGGAAGATGGGATGCGATGAAAAGAGGAGAAAAATTTAAAAAGATAAAATGTAATGACTGTAAATGTGAATTTAGCAAAGCCAAAGCAGATTTTGTAAGGGTAGAGCCAATTGAAATCAGAGTTGATTGTAGCCAGTGCCGAGTGAGAGGTGAAAGTAAGGCTAAATCTTTAGATGAAAAAGATTGGGAATTATATATTCAGATTCATGGCGGTCCGACAAAACTGATTCATAATGGGGATAATAAATGGACAGGATACAAATTTGTTCCAGTAGAACAATTCGTAGATGAATTAGGGACAAAAATTTATCACAAAATGCTTAAGAAATCTAAAAGAGATTTTATCCTACCACAGGAGCTACCATACTGGTATCCAAAAGATGTGAAATTCCCCAGAGGATATAATACAAGACAACCTTTGAAACGTGGTATCACCCATCCCTATCAGATGTTTTCTCGAAGAAATTTAATTTCTTTGACGATTTTATGGCACTATATAAATGAAGTCGAGGATAAAAAGGTACGAGATAAAATGAGATTTACCTTCAGCGGCATGCTTTTTTATGTTTCGCTAATGCGTCGGTGGGTATATTCTAATGTTGCTGGAGTACCACTGAAAGGAACCTTGTTCATATCTTCGGTTATCCAGGACGTCAATACATTCCAAATATTCGAATTCAAGTTTAATCAATTAGTTCGGGGACTTCAAGAACTATTGCCACTAAAAGGAAAAGGATTCGTTTTTTTAGAGAAACAATCAGCAATGGAACTTCGCCTAGAAGACAGCAGCATTGACTATGCTTTTTATGATCCCCCTTATGGTGCTAACATCAATTATAGTGAGTTGAATATTATGTGGGAAGCATGGTTAGGAGAATTTACTGATATCAATAATGAAGTAATTGAAAACGAATATCAAGACAAAAACAGAGACACTTATGGACAAATGATGCTAACAGCACTGAGAGAAGCCTATCGGGTTCTCAAGCCAGGAAGATGGCTAACGATGATCTATAGTTACAGCGATCCATCAATGTATACGACGATCCAAAATATTGCCCAGGATGCAGGTTTCATTCAAGAAGGAGGTCTCACTCATATTAATTCTGCAAGCAAGACATTTGCACAAGAAACGTCGGATAAATCACAGCAACGCTTCCTAGTAATTAATTTGAACAAACCAAAATATAAAAGGGAAAAAGCAGTTCAAAAATCAGAGGATATAGAATTAGATGTCATCAAGGTAGTGCAAGAATTTCTTACAAAAAATCCAGGAAAAACAAGAGATTATATTTATGACCAAGTTATTAAACGACTTTTTCCTGCTACAAGAATCGAAAAATTTAACCTTGATGAAATCCTTAAAAGCTTCTTTCGTAAGGTTGGAAATGAATGGTATGCGCCGGGAACATTGGTTACCCGAAAAAAGGGAAAGGAGGAGCTCCAGGGCGAGCTATTTCCTAAACCACCTCTCTCAGAACATGCAGAAAAAGAGGTAATTTTACAACTGCAAGAGTTTCTCAAGAAATATGGTAAAACTCCTTATAACGAAGTGCGAGAATTTTATCTTAGGAAGATAAATATTCCTATTGAACGAGATTTTGATGAACTGGTGAAGGAAAATTTTATAGTTGAAGAAGGTAAGATACGATTGCCCAATTTTGAAGAACAAAAACGGATGCAAGATGTGACTATTCAATATAAAAAAGCACAGATAAGACGGTTTTTAGAAGGTAGTTTGAAAAGTATTCCCTCCCAAACAGAAATCTCTGAGTGGATTGAATTTTGCTACCAGAATAGTTTTTTCGAAGAAGGATGGCTTCTATTTAATTCCGTTAGCGAGAACGAAATTCTTCCTGAGTTATATAAAAATACAAAGAAAATTGCAGAAATTTGTAGGATTAAATCAGAATAATAGAATTATACGAAAAAATAGGTTTAGCATGTGAGAGTAGAATCGAAGAGTAATGGAAAAAAATAAGTTTAGAACATTCAAAGAAGCAGTTTTACAAGTAATTAAGGACTCAGGTGGAGAAATTAATCTTCAAAGCATATATGATAAAATTACAGACTACTGGAAATTTTCACCCTATCAAATGGAATTTGCCCCTAAATGGGGATCTGAGCGATATAAACACGATGTTCGTGGTGCACTCTACGGACTAAAAAGAAACGGACTAATTGACAATCCTATAAGAGGTATGTGGGCGCTTATTGATAAAGTCCCAACTCTTCGTAAGAAAGTAAATATTTATCGACAAAAGAAAAGCAATATTACTAAATATGCTGAAGATAGATTATTTGCTTCTTTGAAGAATGAGGTTCAAAAAATTCGTTCTTTTTTGAATGGAACACTCAATTCTCTCCCAGAGACTGGAAAATTATGTTTCTGGGTGTGGCTCTGTTATAATTTCAGTCTATATAGCGAAGGCGCTATGATTTACAGAAAGATTGATGGGAGTTCTGTATCTCCTGATTTGTATAGGATTACACAAAAAATAGGTTTAATTTGTGAAAGCAAAGTTGAAGAATGAGAAAAACATTGCCAGAAAATATTAGAAAATATTTCGATTTACTTTTTGAGGGTCTAACGGGAACAAGACTAATAGTAGCCTTGGACCCCAATAGATTGCTAAAACTTGAAGACACGTATATCGATTCTGATGGAAAAAGTTGGCAAGTTTATCGTTATTGTGAAAATGATTTCTCATTTAGAAGAGAGTATTCCCAAAAACCAACTGATCCTAACTTTGCTCATATTGTCTGGGTTACTAACCCTTCCGGAAAACATCAAGAAAAAATCAATCTGAGTTACATTCCAGATATTCTGGAGAAAGCTGAGGAGATTTTTGATTTAAGGATTGACAATATCTTGAAGAAACTTCTTCCAAGAGAAACTTGGCCACCAGAAGAGACATTATTTGCTCATGAAAAGGAAATTGCTTCTAACTTAGGAACTTTTATCACTAAGACGAAAGAGTTTCGTAAGGTCATCGGTCCAAGTATTCCTCTCAATAAGAGCCACATTTTAGGAATAGTTTTAGCCAGTAATAATGAGACATTGCCTTTGAAGGACCTGGTTTTTGAAATTACTAAACCAGAAGATCTTCTTTATCGATATGTTAGTTTAATATATACCTATGATTTTGATACTCAGGATAAACAAACTTGGACAAATCTTGTAAAAGAAAATGCCCGAGTAGATGCTAAAAATATACTTCCCTGTTTAGATATAGAAAGAGAGGATCTGGCTGTTTTCTTTTATGTTTTTGAGATTTTTAGCAATTATGATGTTAGAAATTTAATCAATCAAATGAAAGGATTGGGAATTTTAGGATTTGAACCAACAGCATGGGGAAATTATGCGAGTGAGATTTTACCAGACTTGCGGAAGCACAAGGAGATATGGAAAAAAGTAGTATGTCTGGCTGAAGATATTCTTCCAGAAGGTGTAGTTAATAGAATTATAAAATGCCTTCCTTTAGAAATCAAAGAGCAAATATCTTATGCAGTTGAGAGGGATTCTTCCCCGCTTTTTATTTATGGATTGTTAATTGCTTTATTGAAAAAGGTTTTAGAAGATAAGGATTGGAAAGGAAAAGAAAAATTCGTAATAAGTAATCTTAAGACTCACCCTCTTTCCCAAGAGGATGCTCCACAAAGCAAATATCTGTCCGATGCCAGGGCACTTCTTTCCTTCTTCATAGAAATGGCATTTATTCGAGAGACACTTGGAAAAGATTTTAATCCCAAGAATGAATTGGCTTCAGTTCTTAAATGGTACGAAACAAACGAAATTTATCGATTAGAATTCTGCTTGACAAAAGTAATTCGCTCTATCAAAGTTATTGGAGATAGGGAGCTTAGAGAGACCTTAAATAAATATTTAAATAGTTATATTAAATTCCAGATTGAACAATATTTAGAAAGGTTCGATCTTTATTTATTTAATATCATTGAGAAGAATATAAAAGAGCATTTTTTACATCCGAGGCTCTCTATAAATATGATTAGAGATTGTATTATAAAAGAAGGGTTTGAGCCATCTAATAAATCTCGACTCTGGCTCTTGGTTTTTGACGGGATGCGTTTAGATACATGGAAAGAAATTGTCAAACCATGCCTTGCAGAAAAATTTGAAATTCTCGAAGAAGATTTATATCTCTGTCCACTTCCCTCTGTGACTGATGTAGCTAGAATCTCTTTGCTTGCTGGAAAATTACCTTCGGAATGGCAAGATTATCGGGGCCGATTTACTAGTGACCACAATATCCTTGCTTCAAAGCTATTTAATCTTTCATCTGATGAAGGGAGAGAAAAACTGCGGATTGTTGTGGCTAGTGAAACTGACTATGGACAGAGAAAATTAGACCTTGATATTAAGCCTTACAACATTTTAATCTATAATCTGAGTGATGATTGGATTCATACTTTCAAAAGCGACCTTCAACAATTAAATGAGACAATCCGAGGGAATCTAATAAGAGACGTTTTGCCTGATTTAGAAGGTCGAATAGGGGAGAACGACCGTATTTTGGTTACCAGTGACCACGGTTTTGTCGAACTAAGCAGGGAGAATGAAATAAAGGTAAAGGCTAAGGACCAAACTCAGATTGTCTATCGCTACCTTAAGAATATAGAGCATTCTCGAGGTTTAAAAGTTCAGTATAAATCAGATGAATTTTATACAGTGTCCAAAGGAAGGGTTTGGTTTGGTAGAGAAAGGGGTCGCTTTAGTCGGTATTCTCACGGTGGGGTTTCTTTGGCTGAAATGGTTGTACCTGCTGTGGTTTTGAAAAAGAGTGGTATTGCCATAGTTGAATTTGAAATATCCAAATTTCCAAAAGAAGTTGAAGTTTTAGAAGATAGTCTCGTGTCTGTGGAGGCAGGGGTTAAAAATATAGGAAATAGGGAAGAGACTTTTGAATTCTTTTTTGAGTTAGATTCTGGCGAAAGGAAGTCTTTCAGACATAAATTACGGCCTTTAGGAGAAAAGATTCTATCCTTTGAATTTAAGCCCACTTTGAGAAATAAAAGAATCGAAATACGACTAACTTATAAAAATGCTAAAAAGAAGCAAATTAAGAAAACAGGAGCTATTCAAATCAAAGTAATTGGTAGAAAAGAGAAAGTTGAATTTGGATTAAGTGCACTTGATAGGATAGATGAGGTTTTAAAGGGAAAGGAATAAACTTCGGGAGGACCTTAATGGATTTTGGCAAGAAGATTTCACATTATTTAGAAGACAGGGTTGTTCTCAAACCTTTAACACGCTGGAATGAGGCTTATAAAGAATTCCCTCGTTATGTAATGGAATATTTAGTTGCCCGATATGTAGAACCACAGAACCCTGTACCCGGGCAGCAAAAAATTGATCGCATTCTAAATGAGCATTATGTAGAAAGTGGTGCCAAAGAATTAATAAAAAGTAAAATAAAAGAGCAAAGTGAATATACACTTCTGGGCCAATTGCGGGTACGTTTGGATCCCGGCAAAGATCATTACTGGGCAGAAGTTCCCGCGCTGGGAGACAACTTTGTTCGAATAGGAAGAAAAGTTTTGAGAGAATATGGGGATGTTCTTCTTGCTGGGGGTGCATGGGGAACAATGGTTGTGGAATACGATCCTCAATATGAATTAAAAGGTCGTATCTATCCATTCAATATTCGCGAATTTACTCCTTTTCAGATTACAAGATTATCACTTGATGATTACCTTGAAAAGCGGAAAAATTTTAATACCCATGAATGGATTGATTTGCTTGTTCAAAGTATTGGATTTAATCCAGCCAGATTCAGCCAGCGGGAAAAACAGCTGATGTTAATGAGACTGGTCCCTTTTGTGGAAGCCAATTTTAATTTACTCGAATTAGGACCACGGGAAACTGGTAAAACTTATACTTACCGAAATACTTCCAGTAGATCGTTCGTTATTTCAGGAGGCAAAACTACGCCTGCTACTTTATTCTATAATATAGCATCAAGAAAAATTGGCATTTTAGGGCAGAAGGATGTTGTGTTTTTCGATGAAATTGGTAATACCAGTTTTTCTGACCCTGAGGCAACGATAAGTGTACTCAAGGATTATATGCAAACTGGAAAGTTTTCTCGTGGCCCTCAAGAATTTAATTCACAGGCCAGCATTGTGTTAGCTGGAAATATCGATACAGATATAGAGAAAAAGAAACCAGACCCCCATTATCACCATTTATTTATAGCATTACCCTCTGAATTGGGTAAAGATGCAGCTTTTTTAGATAGATTGCATGCATTTATTCCTGGTTGGGAGATGCCTAAAATTAAGCCTGATAACTACGCTCAAGGATACGGATTTGTTACCGATTATCTTGCCGAAATTTTTACTCGATTACGACGGAAAAACTATCAAACTATTGTGAATTCTCAGGTTAAATTCCTGAAAATGACTGGGCGAAACCAGGATTCAATAAAAAAGACAACTGCGGGGTTGTTAAAACTTATATTTCCTCATCAAAATCCCCAGACAATCCAATCAGATGAAATTGAGCTTTGTTTAGCGTTGGCGGTCGAGTGTCGCCAGAGAATAATTGACCAACTAACTATTTCCTTCCCTGAAGAATTTAAGGAATTAGAGCTAAATAAACAAATACAAAAATCTTTTTGATTCATTAAGGAGTTTTGTTGGGTTGACCTTAAATTTAATTTGTGATATAACTTAAACTGTGGAAGGCAAAGTTTTCTGTTTAATTAATTTGGCAATGAGCAAGGAAAGTGGTATTATATAAAAAATGGAATTTAGTGACCTGCGTTTAAATAGGGTTATTTTGGAACTTCGGTATAATGAAGGATTCTTGTATTGGGATCGATGTGGTGCAACACTTAAAGAAATTCTTAAAAGATTTCCTGAGTGGAAATGGGAGAGAACTTCAACTGAACTAACCAGACTGATAAACACAAAAAGAAATATGGAACTTACATTCAACATCAATAATATCCTTTTTATTCAAAATGAAGTTGAAAATCTTAATCAATTTAAAATATCTACAGGAGAAATTGCACCTCTTATAGTAGAAAAACTTGAAATAGAAAAATTTAGGCGCGTTGGCAATAGATTCTTATATGTTTTTCCCTCAGGAAATGTTGAACAGGGTAAAAAAATTATCCAGAAAAGTCGGGCTGTTGAAATACCCCAAGAAAAACTGGTCATATTTGGTGAAAAAGCGCTCAAAACCTCTTTTGTTGTCGAGATAGAGAACGAAAGTTTACATCATCGAATCGAACTTACAACTATATGGAGAACTAATGGAGCTGAAAATATTAAACTTAATGAGGAATTCTATCCAAAATACGGACTGCGAGTTGATATAGATATTGCTACTTTGAATGAAGTCGGTGCTTCTACATTTAATTGTAGCGATTTTATTCAACGTAACAAACAATTCTTGGAGAACAATTTAATCAAGTTTGTCCAAGGGTAGAAAGAATGAGAGAAGAGGAGATAATCTTTGTGAATAATATAAAGACACAAACAAGGGGTAACGGTAGCGGGGAAGTTGAATATAATCTTGGGGCAACCACAACCGCTATGAGGCCAATAATTGGTTTGGAACAGGACAAACTTATTCCTATCTATTTACCTACAATGGGAAAAGGCATTGATGAAAAATTTGCTGACATCTATAGAACTGGGCTTCCCACGGGTGAAATTGAAAAGGAAATAGCTCCTGCTGCCACTGAAAGAATTCGTGAAATCCTTGATTTTGGAATCAGATTAATTGACGAAGTATTAGAAGTTTATAATGACGAAATAGAGAGGATAAATACCTTTTCACTTTTTGAAGAGAATATTAAGTCGCTTTGGGAACTTCGTGAAGAAGCAAACCAGAATTTTGTGGATGTTCTTGTCCTTTTAGAAGTGGCAGTTAAG
>Ga0066635_10000309_pt1 | contig 13658 bp, 10 predicted proteins | sample CryGeyCG2014_300_2_FD_59503 | JGI IMG/M metagenome (GOLD analysis project Ga0066635, IMG submission 59503) | Groundwater microbial communities from aquifer - Crystal Geyser CG06_land_8/20/14_3.00 | ecosystem: Environmental > Aquatic > Deep subsurface > Groundwater | place: USA: Utah: Grand...
TAAATCTATTTAATAAATATGTAGATTTGTATTTTATAAATCAAAGTAAACTAATAAAATGAAGAAACTTTACGTTATTGTTATTGCAAACATATTGTTGATAAGCGTTTTGCAAGCTCAACTTATAAATGTTAACCCTGACCCTAATGGGGAACAATGGATTGCAGGTGGTTTTAAAGAACCTACCACCTCAGAAATGCAAATTATCAATCAAATTCCTGAATTGAAAATTCCTTTAGAATATCAGTCAAAATTGCTTCCAACGAGTATAGACAACTCTCTTAACCAGTATTTTCGTCCAATATTCAATCAAGTAGGCGGAAGTTGTGCTCAAGCGAGTGGGGTTGGTTATAATTTCACATACGAAATGGATTTTAGAAGAAATGTTCCGGCTAATGTTTTGCAAAATCAGTATCCTAGTCATTTTACTTATAATTTTCTCAATGATGGTAGTATGGAAAACGGGTCAACCTATTTCGATGGATGGAATATTATAAAGTTTGCTGGTTGTCCCAATGTGTCTGATTTTGGTGGTATGTCTCCTCCAAATGATATCAATTGGATTACTGGATATAACAAGTATTTCAATGGAATGCACAATAAAAGTATTGATTATTTTAAGATAAGTGTAAATACACCAGAGGGATTGGAAATTCTAAAGAATTATTTTAACGATCATGGAGAAGCTGCGGCAGTAGGAGGGTTGGTCAACTTTTCTGCAGGTGCTACTGATTATACAATGATGAATTTGCCAGCAGGAACTCCGCATGCAGGAATGGCAGTTATTACTCAATGGGGTCCCAGTGTCAATCATGCGATGACCTTTGTTGGCTTCGATGATAATATTAAGTATGACTTTAATAACGATGGATTGTACACTAACAATTTAGATATTAATAGTGATGGTATAATAGATATGAGAGATTGGGAAATTGGTGGATTGATTGTCGCCAATTCTTGGGGTACATTTTGGGGAAATTCTGGCAAATGTTATATGATGTATAAATTGCTTGCAGAAACAACCACTAATGGTGGAATTTGGAGCAATGCAGTTTATGGTATTCATATAAAACCAATATATGACCCTATGCTTACTTTTAAAGTTACTTTAAAACATAATTCTCGCAAACAAATTCGTATTACAGCTGGTTCTTCACCTGATGTTAATGCTACAAGTCCTTCATATACCCTTGCTTTTCCTCTGTTTAATAATCAAGGAGGAAATTTTTATATGCAAGGAGGTGCAACTTTAGCTGACCAAACGATTGAAATAGGCTTGGATGTTACGCCTTTGCTTAGTAATTTGCAAAACAACTTACCAGCAAAGTTTTTTTTAATGATTGATGAAGTTGACCCAAGCAATTCTGGTCAAGGAGAAATTGTTTCCTTTTCTATTATTAGTTATACCAATGGTGTTGAAGAAACTATTTGTCCAGAGACTCATGTAGCATTAATCAACAATAGCAAAACAACTCTTTCCATCGTTAAATCTGTTGCATTTGACCCTGTAAATATTACAACAACAATACTTCCAGAAGCTACATTTAATCAGCCATATAGCCAACAATTAAATGCCACTGGAGGCAATGCTCCTTATAAATGGAATTTAAAAATCGATTATACCGAACAATCGCAACAAGGAACGTTTCCTACCATCAATAGCCAGCAATTAACTCCAGATAGCGATGATGATGGTTTTGCTAAGGTTGTTCTTGGCTTTCCTTTTATGTTTTATGGAAACTATTACGACTCAGTATATGTGACTACTGATGGTTCAATTATTTTTAATAACGAATTTTCTTATATTCGTACCAATGATAATTTGATAGTTAGCAAAGCGATTACTGTTTATGGTTCCGATTTGCAAATATATCCAAGTCAAGGTGATGGAATTTGGTACGAAGGAGATAATAACCACGCTACTTTCCGATGGAAAACTTCTCTTTTTGATGTACCTGAAGACAATTTCGAAATGGCTGTTACTCTTTATGCCAATGGAGAAATACATTTCTTTTATGGAAATGGGATAACACCTGGTATTATTTGGACTGCAGGAGTTTCAAATGGTGATGGCGTTAATTATTCAATTGCAAGTATTTCTAATGCTCCTCTTGTTCTAAACGATACTAAATTAAAATTCGTTGGAACTGATTTTCCTATGGGTATGCAGTTAGATGAAAATGGAGTGTTTCATGGTACGCCTATTATTAATGACAGAACATGGAATATTTCTTTTGTTGCCACCGATTTTAACTATATATCCAATAGTAAAACTATTCCTTTTACCGTTGGTTATCTGGGTTTAAACAATATCAATAATGAGATGCCCTCTATTACTAGCAATCCTAATCCATTTACTAATGAAGTTACCTGCTCAATAAATGATAAAAAACCAGATAGTAAGCATATAACTATTGATATTATTGATATTAATGGAAAATTAATTAGCAATGTCTGCAATCAAGTAATTGTTTTAAGAAATAATAATATAATATGGAATGGCAATGATATTAGTAATAATCAGGTGATTTCAGGTATTTATTTTGTTAGAATAAAGATGGATAATATTGTTAAATATCAAAAAATTATTAAGTTATAACAACTTATTTTAATTTTAAAAAAAGAATGCAATTTTTAAACCTTTGATATTGCTGATATTTACAAAGATTTGAATTTTGTTTCAATATATTTGAAAGGATAATTGACCATTTTAGAGAAATCTTTACCCGAAATGTGCATATCTTCATCTCCTTTTTCGTAAAACCAATTGATATGTAAGTGATAGGTTGGATTGGTTTTTTTAATCTTAACAATAATAAGAATTAATTCGTTTAATTTTTTTGCAGAAGAAGTGTTGTAATATGAAAAACGAATATTAACGGTAGTTTCTTTGTTTGGAGAAATTGCATATTCTTTAAACCACTCTATAATCGGCTGATAAAATGCTGTAGAATTTTCGGGAAATGATTGTCCCTCCATTTCAATAAGACCAATATTAGGATTTAAAACAATTTTAGGGGTATATTCTTTGGCATTGATAGTTATTGTTTCCATAAAAATCTATTTGGAAAAAAATGGTAATAATTTGTAAAATTATCATTTCCATTTTAATAAAAAAATATTTTTTAAAAACTTGTCAATTCATTAAAAATATTAATAGCAGCAAAATCCGTTAAACTTGCAATAAAATCTATACAAGCTAATTTATAGTCATTAATTTTATTGATGTTGTACAAAGTATATTTTGTATTATGATTAATTAAATTATGTTCAGTAGATATCGAATATTTATTTATCCAGTTAGAAAAAGACTTGCATAAAATCGGAAACGATTGTTCTTCTTTTATCAATTGTTCTAGTGTATTGTTGTTGTTATAAAAGCCAAATAATGAAGAATATATTAAATCAATTACTAATTCGGCATACTTAAAGTAGTTGATCAAACGTTGGTGTTTATATATATTTTTGTAATTAAAGTCTTTGATATTATTTAACAATTGAAACATCTCATCAGAAAGACATATTCCGTTTGCAGGGCTGCTATTAGCACATAAATCGGTTATAAATTTATGCATTAATATAGTATTATTAATATTATTAATGTTTACCCCAACAATAAGTTTTAGTTCCTCAATTTGGCTAGCATTTAAAATATTTAAATTATATGCATCTTCAATATCTCTGCCTAAATAGGATATTTTATCGGCAATTTTTACAACACAGCCTTCCCATGTGTATGGCTGATATTCGTTAGGCTTATTAATTATAGCTAAATCAATATAATTAATTCTTGGAAATATCGAATTTTCATTTACTTCACCACAATGAGAAATTATACCATCACGAACAGCATAAGTAAGGTTAAGGTTTTTCTGATTTCCTTCTTCATCTTCAAGCAATTCGATATTATCAACAATTCGTAATCCATTTTTTTCGTGCCAAAAAGTGGAATTTATTTCTTTGGTAGCAATTCGATTTAGAATTCTTTCGCCAGAATGTCCAAATGGTGAGTGCCCTAAATCATGTCCAATAGCTATTGCTCTTGTTAATTCAGTATTTAATCCCAGATATTTTGATATGGTATAACTAACAGATGTTACATGGTTTACATGTTCAATTCGTGAACAAATATGGTCATTACGGGTGGCATAAAACACTTGTGTTTTATGTTTTAAACGACGATATGCGGTACAATGGAGAATTCTGTTGTAATCTCTTTCAAATTCTGATCTTATATCATCTTTTCTTGGATTTAAATGCTCTATTCGTTGGGTACAATTGTCCCAATTTTTATTTTCGGGGAATACAGCCACATTATTAAATAAACCGCTTTCCATATATTTATTTTAAAAATTTATTATATGATAGTACCAAATATATCATAGTTTTCAACATTGGTGATTTTTGCTTTAACAAATTTACCAATTAAATTATTTTCTTTGTTATGTTCAAGCACCACTTCATTATCAACTTCAGGAGAGTCGTGCATACTTCTGCCAATAAAATAGTTATTTTCAGCCCTGTCAATTATTACTTTAATTTCTTTATCAATAAAAGTAAGATTATGATTAAGTGAAATACCGCTTTGCAATTTCATGATGGCGTTATAACGTTCATTTTTTGCTCTGGTAGAAATGTTATCTTTCAGATAATAAGCAGGAGTGCCTTCTTCGTGTGAGTATTTGAAAACACCTAATCGTTCAAATTTGCTTTCCTTAACGAAATTATATAATTCATAAAATTCTTTTTCTGTTTCACCAGGGTAACCGACAATGAGTGAAGTACGAATTGCTACATCTTTTATTTTACTTCTAAATTGTTCAATTAAATGGATTGTGTCCTTTTTAGTATGAGAACGCCGCATTGATTTTAAAATTCTATCGTTAATATGCTGAAAAGGAATATCAAGGTATTTGCAAAGTTTAGAGTTATTTGCAATTAAACCAATAACTTCTTCTGGAAAGTTGGTAGGATAGGCATAATGCAATTTAATCCATTCTATTCCTTCTATTTCAGATAATTTTTCTAATAGTTCTGAAAGATTAGGCTTTTTATACAAGTCAATTCCATAATAAGTAGTGTCTTGAGCTATTATTAGCAATTCTTTTACACCTTGTTGAGCAAGAATTTTAGTTTCTAACAGTAGTTCGTCAATTGATTTAGAAACATGCTTCCCTCTTATTTGAGGAATTGCACAAAATGAACACGTTCTGTCGCATCCTTCAGATATTTTGAGGTATGCATAATGCGTAGGAGTTGTTAATAGTCTTTGTCCAGACAATTCGTGCTTGTAATTTATGTTTAATGTATTAAGCAGCGATTTATATTCATTAACACCAAAATATTCATCTACTTCAGGTATTTCATTAACTAATTCCTTTTTATATCTTTCCGAAAGGCAACCGGTAACATATAGTTTATCTATTTTACCAGCTTGTTTAGCTTTTACATAAGTGAGAATTGTATCTATTGACTCTTGTTTAGCATCTTTGATAAAGCCACAGGTATTGATAATAATTATATTTGAATCATCATTTTGCAAATTTGTACTTAGTTGGTGATTTTCAGCATTCATTTGTGCCATTAAAAATTCCGAATCAACTATATTTTTAGAACAACCTAAGGTGATAACTTTTATCTTATTTTTTTTATTTGTTTTGGTTTTCATTAGTTAATAAAGGATTTATGATAAATAAATGCTTCATTTGTTTATCAAAGTAATAGCAGTATTTAATTTATTCATTATGAGGTTGCAAATAGGCTGTTTACAAATTCTTTTTTGTGAAATACTTGTAAATCTTCAATTCCTTCGCCAATACCAATGTATTTTACAGGAATTTTAAATTGATCAGAAATACCAATAACTACACCGCCTTTAGCTGTTCCATCAAGTTTGGTTACAACCAACGAATTTACCTCTGTAGCCATCGTAAATTGTTTGGTTTGTTCAAATGCGTTTTGACCAGTAGAACCATCTAAAACCAATATGATTTCGTGAGGAGCATCAGGTATAATCTTAGACATTACTTTTTTAATCTTAGAAAGCTCATTCATCAAACTAATTTTATTATGAAGTCTTCCGGCGGTATCAATAATTACAATGTCAATATCTTTTGTTTTTGCAGAATTTAAGGTATCAAATGCAACTGAAGCTGGATCAGCACCCATAGCTTGTTTAACAATTGGTACATCAACCCTATCAGCCCAAATACATAATTGTTCTACCGCAGCAGCTCTAAAAGTATCTGCTGCTCCTAGTAAAACTGTTTTTCCTGTTTTTTTAAATTGATATGCCAATTTACCAATAGTGGTTGTTTTCCCAACGCCATTAACTCCAACAACCATAATAACATAAGGTTTCTTGTTTTCTGGCACACTAAAATCGATAATATTTTCAGCGTTATTCTCTTCTAACAGACTTGATATTTCTTCTTTCAGAATGTTATTCAATTCATCTGTTCCAACATATTTATTCTTTGCAGCTCTTTGTTCAATACGTTTAATTATTTTCAAGGTAGTTTCAACGCCAACATCAGAAGAAATCAATACTTCTTCAAGTTTATCCAAAACATCGGCATCAACTGTAGATTTACCAACAATTGCTTTAGCAAGTTTAGAAAAAACACTAACTTTTGTTTTTTCTAATCCTTTTTCTAATTTTTCGTTTTTGTCTTTTGAAAAAATGTTAAAAAGAGCCATATTATCAAATTAAAATTTCACTAAATTAATGAATTTTAATCTATTATAATTAATTATAATAGAAAAGGCTTTTCCTTAAAAGAAAAGCCTTTATTATCCATTCCAATGAAAAAATTTAAAGATTATTTGTTAGAAAAGTAATCTTTTATTTGCTCGTTGGCAATAATTTCTTCTTTAAATGTATAAGCACCAGTTTTTGGTGATTTTACCATTCTTATAACTTTTGCAAAATCCTTACCACTTGAGGTTTTTAAGGTTGCAACAACTTTCTTTGCCATAGTAGATTATTATTTAATTTCTTTATGTACGGTTACTTTCTTTAATATTGGATTGTATTTCTTTAATTCCAATCTTTCGGGAGTATTTTTTTTATTTTTAGTGGAAATATATCTTGAAGTCCCTGGTAATCCACTAGTCTTATGCTCGGTACATTCTAAAATAACTTGTACTCGTGCTTCTTTGCTTTTCTTTGCCATTTTTTTTCTCTATGTATTTTGAAGTCTGCAAAATTATAAATTTTACTTATAAAAACAAAAACTTTTTCCGATTTTTATTAAAGTATTTTCATTTTTAAATGACAATATTTTTGATAATTATTTGAAACATGCTTTGTAATGTTTGATAATCAGCACATATCGGTTTATTTAAATGAATAAATTTTAACCAAAACTTAGTCTTATTATGAGAAAATTTACTAAACCATTGAATTTATACATATCCTTTTAAAGCGAATAAATAAAAAACTTGAATAATTCCTTCAATTTTATTTATTTTGTAAAAACTTTAAACTTTAATAAATGAAAAGAAACATTTTAATTTTAGTATCCATGTCAATCATTACTGTTATTTCTTGTAAAAGTAAAGTAAAAGACAACTCGGAAAATCAGAAGAACAATCCGTTTTTCTCCGAATACACTACACCTTTTCAGGTTCCACCTTTCGATAAAATAGATACCTCGCATTATATGCCTGCCTTTATTGAAGGAATGAAACAAGAAAAAAGCGAAATTGAAGCCATTGTTAATAATACGGAGGCTCCTACTTTTGATAACACTATTTTAGCTTATGATAAATCGGGCAGATTTTTAACTAAAGTAAGAAGTGTGTTTTACAACATAAATAGTTGCAACACCAATGACCAGATTGATAAAATTGCACGTGATATTGCTCCTTTGCTTTCTCAACACAAAGATGAAATATCTATGAATGCACAACTATTTGAGCGTATCAAGTCTGTTTATGATAAACGTCAAAACTCCAATCTTGATAGCCTTCAAATTAGAGTTGTAACAAAATATTATCAGGACTTTGTTCGTAGAGGAGCTAATTTACCTAAGGAAAAACAAGAAGAATTAAAGAAAGTAAATTCTGAATTAGCCACCCTTATTTTAGATTTTAGAGAAAAATTGCTTGCAGAAACAAATAAAAATTTCAAATTGGTGATTGAGGATAAAAAAGACCTTGATGGATTGCCTCAAAGTGTAATTGATGGTGCTGCAGAAACAGCTAAAGAATTTAAAATGGATGGTAAATGGGTTTTTACAATTCAAACTTCCAGTATTTGGGCTTTTATGCAATATAGTACAAAACGCGATTTACGTGAGAAGCTTTATCGTGCCTATACCATGAAAGGAAATAATGGCAACGAGTTTGATACCAAAGAAACTATTGCTAAAATTTTTAAATTGCGTGTTCAAAAAGCAAAATTGCTTGGTTTTAATAGTTTTGCCGAATATGTTATTGACGAAAATATGGCTAAAACACCCAAAAATGTGGATGAATTTTTAATGAAGATTTGGAATCCAGCATTAAATATGGCTAAAAACGAAGTAAAAGAAATGCAAAAGATTATTGATAGGGAAGGAGGAAAGTTTAAACTTCAAGCTTGGGATTGGTGGTATTATTCAGAAAAATTAAGAAAAGAAAAGTACAATCTTGATGATAATGAGCTGAAGCCTTACTTTGAATTAACCAAAGTTCGTGATGGAATGTTTGGTGTTGCGAATAAATTATATGACATTACGTTTACTAAACTCACCAATGTGCCTGTCTATTATGATGGTGTTGAAGTTTATGAAGCAAAAGAAGCTGACGGAAAACATATTGGCTTGTTGTATCTCGATTATTATCCTCGAGCATCCAAAGGTTCGGGTGCTTGGTGTACAAGTTTTCAGGATGCGGGCTGGTATAATGGTAAAAAAGTGGATCCCATTGTTTCGGTATGTTACAATTTGACAAAACCAACGGCTAACACCCCTTCTTTATTGAATTTTGATGAAGTAACTACAATGTTCCATGAATTTGGGCACGCATTACATGCCTTATTTTCTGAAGGTAAATATACTCGTATCACTGGAGTTGTCCCACAAGATTATGTAGAATTGCCTTCACAGGTGATGGAAAATTGGTCTTGTGACCCTGTAGTGCTTAAATCTTATGCCAAACATTATAAAACAGGCGAAGTTATCCCTGATGTGCTCATTGCAAAAATTGATAAAAGCGGACTTTTCAATCAAGGGTTTGTTACTGTAGAATATGTTGCAGCAGCTTTACTTGATATGGCTTATCATAACCTCACCGAAGTAAAAGATATTGATATATTAGCTTTTGAAAAAGAACAAATGGATAAAATAGGTTTAATAACTGAAATTGCGCCTCGTTATCGTACTACCTATTTTAATCATAGTGTTTCTGGCGAATATTCTGCTGGATATTATGTATATCTTTGGGCAGCAGTTTTGGATGCTGATGCGTTTAATGCCTTTAAAGAATCTGGTGATGTTTATAACAAAGAATTAGCTTCTAAATTTAGAAAATATTGTTTACAAGATTGTGGAAATGACGAAGGTATGGTTCAATATGAAAAATTTAGAGGGAAACAACCTTCTATTGACCCTTTATTAAAACGTAGAGGCTTGAAATAAACAATAAACCTTAATAAATTTATTTATAAGTGCGAAGTCTTGAATGATTTCGCACTTTTTATTTAAAATAGAACTTAATTAAAAACGGGAACTCTTCGTCTTCAGGGTTTACTTTGCAGGCGAACTCTAATTTGTTATGAAATTCTTGGCTGTTTCCTTGCAAAAAATAATAAAGTCCATCTGTTAGCAAGATGTTACCTTTAATAAACTTGTCCATTTTGCTTTTATCGGGGATATTAAAAAAAACATGCGCTAATTGGCAACGATTTTGATTTAAATATAACAGATTTTTTGTTAAATTGTCGCCATTGAAAGAGGAAAAGGAGAAAAATTCTACATCTGAATAATCGTCTGTAATTATTCTAATATCTTTAGGGAAATTCACTATTTTGGTGCTATCCATTACCAAACATGCCGCAACATGATAAGCGTTGGTATAAAAATATATATCTTTCACGGATTTGGAAATATTGTCAGCCCATTTGGCAAAATCAATTTTCATAGAACCATTGGAGCCTATCAATATCGCATGATAATGACCAATCCAAACCGTTGCATCAGGAAAAACAGAATGAAAGGTTTTTATGATGCCTAAAAAATCTTTAAGTAATAATTTATGCAAGGGTAAATATTGCGATATCATTCCTCCTTTGTTGAGATGTGCTTTGCATAGTTTAAAATATTCTTGTGTATAAATATTTCCAGAGCCTAAAATTGGATGAGTAGGGTCGCTTGAAATAAGATCGTACATTTTAGTGGATGATTGTAAGAAATGCCTTCCATCGCCTGAATAAATCTTCAATCTAATGTCGCGTTCAATATTATTATTCAAATCACTATAAAAGTGGGCGGCATTTTTAAGTCCAGCTACCAATTCAACACAATCAATAGACTTAACTTCGGGGTGCGAAGCAATGGCAGATGCGGTAACACCAATGCCAAATCCAACGACCAAAGCGTCTTTACATTGCAAACCCGCAAAAAATGGAATGTGTCCAACCATTTTCACAGCTTTTATGGCATCGTAGCTTGAGCCAATTACCGAACTATTATTTACATAAGTGGACAAGACAATATTTTCATCAGAGACTTCTTTGCCAACAACGTATGTTCCTTCTGTTGTTTCTTTATAAGCTAATATTTGTTTCTGATATTTACTGAATGACGGGGGAAGGATATACATTTTAGGATGAATTATCAGAATTATTAATATAATTATTCCAAAAACAACAATGCCTCCTTTTAATCTATTAATGTTTTTAACTTCAGCCATTTTATTGGCAATAATAAAAGCAATAATAAGCAATATAAACACGAAAACAATTATTGATAAGCCAGCTCCCATTAGTGGAATAAAAATATATGCAGCTAATAAAGGTCCTAAAATACTTCCTGCTGTATTTGATAACAATATATGACCAATACTTTGACTTATATCTTTGTAATCTTTTGTGTACATAGTACATGCAAGTGGAAATGCATAACCCGAAAGAAATGTAATGGGTATAATCACAAACAGTGATGAAATCAATGGAATTATTAGGATTCTAATAATATGTACTTCCTGAAAACTGCCTAAAGGGAATAGAATTAACGAAGGAAGTTTAAGCAAAATAAATAATCCAATTAACATTAAGAATCCAATGAGTAGAATTACCTTTAGTATCGTATAACTTTGTTGTTTAATATTTTCTCCTCTTTTCATATAAAACCAACTTCCTGCAAACAAGCCTAAAATCACCATAGATGCTATTAATGAAAAAGTATAGCTTGTATTTGTCATATATATTCTGAAAATTCTAAACCAAACCACCTGCATTCCTACAACAACAAAACCACAAATAAATGTAGCTATTAGAGCTATTTTCTTATTGATAAGAAAATGCGATGCGTTCTCAGTTGTTTTCTTTGGTTTGCTTGTGTTTTTGTTTTCAATAGTCGCTACAATATTTTCGGAAATAGCTTGAAAATAGTATTTCTTTGTAAATAAAACTATTGCAGCAATTAGCAAATTAATAACTACAGCCAAAAAAACCGTGTTTTTCTGTCCAAGATTACCAATTAAAATAAAACCTGTCATTAATCCTCCTAAAGTAGAGCCAATTGTTTCGTAAGCATAAATCTTCCCCATATTGCTTGCAATTCCTTTATTGGAGCTAATAATAATTTTAGAGATTGAAGGTAATATACCTCCCATAAAGAATGTAGGAATAAATAACAGTATAATTACTATTATTAAAACAAATAATTCTGTGAATGATGCAGAAATGCCAATATGATGAAAAGATGGATACAGGCTTGGTAGAAAATATTTTATCAGAAAATAATTAATAAATCCTATAGCTCCAATAGCAACAAACAAATAATAAAGTATTTTTTCAGGACTATTGTTTTTGCTGACTTTCTTTCCCCAATAATAAGCTCCTATCCCAATTCCCAACATAAATGCGACAAGCACAATAGTAGAAGCAGATACAGTAGCTCCTATAACCAAAGATAGCATTCTAAACCAACTTACTTCATATATTAAGAATGTAAAGCCTGCAAAAAATATAATAATAAAGAAAAGCAATAAGTTATTTGTTTGTTTACGCATAAAAAATAAAATAAATTGCAATTAATAGAAATACAATAATCTGAAGCAAAAATAATGGTTTAACAATAAATAAAAGAAAAAAGAAAAATATAATCGTCAATTAGTTTTGGGTTCGATAATTTATCATTAAAGAAAACCCAAAAACTTTTATTGTATCTTTGTGAAATCAATTAAACGATTGCATGAAAACAATACAGAATGACCAGTAAACCCTTTTTTTCTAATTTATTAATATTTACAGTCTCTGTTTTTATTATATCTGGGCAAATGATTAATAAAAAACATCCTGTTAATTCTGAAGTTATTAAAGCACAAGAACTTAAGAGTATTGCCATTGATAAAAAACATTTACTTGGACAATTTAATTACAAAACAGATAATGGTTTTGTGGAGGTAGATGCTAAATATGGCAATAAAAAAGGGATGTATTTGCAAAAAGAAGTGTATGAAGCTTTTCTAAAAATGAAAGTTGCAGCAGCAAAAGATGGTATAACATTAATAATAGTATCGGCTACCAGAAACTTTAATGAGCAAAAGATGATATGGGAAGCCAAATGGAGTGGAAAAAAATTGGTGAACTCACAAAATATATATTTAACCATAAAAGACCCTGTAGAAAGAGCCAAAACAATATTAAATTATAGTTCTATGCCAGGTACATCACGCCATCATTGGGGTACAGATATAGATCTAAATAGTATTGATAACAGTTTTTTTAACACCGAAAAAGGAATTAAACTATACAATTGGCTTTCTAATAATGCTGCAACTTATGGTTTTTGCCAACCTTATACAAAGAAGGATATTTTTCGCCCCAATGGGTATGAGGAAGAAAAATGGCATTGGTCATACCTCCCTATTGCCAAACAATATTTAACAGTATATAAGAATACTATTACCTATTCCGATATTACAGGTTTTCTTGGTGCCGAAACTGCTTCAAAAATAGATATAATAAAGAATTATATTTTTGGTATTAATCAAGATTGTAATATTCCTTAAATTGAAAAAATATTTAAAGAATTGAATTTTATTTTGTAAAACATTTTTAAAAGTATTTAACTTTACCAAAAGAAATCAATAAAGTATGAAGAAAGTAGTTTTGAATAATTATTATTATGAGTACGATTCGATAGATGAGTTAGAAAGGAAAGATAGAGTGTTAATGGATGCAGCTACCCAAGCTGTTGAAAAAGCCTATTCTCCCTATTCTAATTACTCGGTAGGTGCAGCATTGTTGCTTGAAAATGGGACAATAGTTATAGGAAATAATCAGGAAAATGTGGCTTATCCATCTGGTTTGTGTGCAGAAAGGGTGGCAATATTTGCTGCTTCCGCTAATTATCCTAATATTCCTATTGTAGCAGCTGCGGTTACCTCAAAATCAAAGATTATGGAAGTTGATACGCCTATAACTCCTTGTGGTGCTTGTCGTCAGG
>Ga0066635_10000325_pt1 | contig 13448 bp, 10 predicted proteins | sample CryGeyCG2014_300_2_FD_59503 | JGI IMG/M metagenome (GOLD analysis project Ga0066635, IMG submission 59503) | Groundwater microbial communities from aquifer - Crystal Geyser CG06_land_8/20/14_3.00 | ecosystem: Environmental > Aquatic > Deep subsurface > Groundwater | place: USA: Utah: Grand...
AGGTCGGTGTCCCCGCAGAGGTGAATGATGTGCAAATCGGGAAAGCGTTGCACAAGCCCCCGCGCCGCGCCGAAGGTGGCCACGTTGATGCGGTGCGCCGCCTGACTGCCGCCAAAGATCAGCAACACGCGACTTTCGGCGGGAATGCACAGTTGCGCTCTAACTTCGTCTCGGTTTGCGTCGAGGATGGCTCGGCGCACCGGCACACCCACGACCACCGTCTTCTCTGCGGGGAACCACTGTCGGGCTTCGTCGAAAGCGAGGGCGATTCTGGTCACTCGGTTGGCCAGCCAGCGCGTAGTGCGCCCAGGGATGGCGTTGAGCTCCAGCACGATACTGGGGATGCGCAGCAGCGAGGCAGCGAGCAGCAGATTGGCGCTGACGTATCCGCCGGTCCCGATCACGACGTCGGGGCACAATCTGCGCACGAGGCAGACCGACTGCGGAACGCGCAAGGCCAGTTTCCCCAATGCAAGAACAGACGTGAGTGACCATCGGCGGGGGAGTGGGTTGCCGCGGGCCGCATGAAGAGAGTACCCCGCGGCTTGTACCAGCTCCCCCTCCAGACCTTCAGGGTCGCCAGCGAACTCGATGTAAGCGGGAGGGTTGGCGGACGCCGCGGCTTCCGCGATGGTCAGCGCGGGGTAGATGTGCCCTCCCGTTCCCCCGCCCGCGAGCAGAATCTTCATGTAAACCTCTCCACGTTTGCAGGCTGGAATGGCGAGACACGTTCAAAATGAATCCCACCATGACGAGATTCATAATCAGAGAGGAGCCGCCATAACTGATGAATGGAAGCGCCATGCCGGTCGTCGGCAGCAGATTGATGGCGACCCCGATATTGACCATCGCTTCAAGGGTTACCGTGGTCGTCAGCCCGGCAGCAAGAAGGCTGCAGAACTGATCTTCCGACTGATAGGCAATGTGAAACCCCCGCCACAGAATGACCACATACAGGCCGAGCGTGAAAAGTGTGCCCAACAAGCCCAACTCCTCTCCCACAACGGAGAAGATGAAGTCGTTGTGAGCGGAGGGAAGGAAAAGCAACTTCTGCTTACCCTCGCAGAAACCGACTCCGACAAGCCCTCCCGCGCGAACTCCCTTCACGGACTGGATGATCTGGTAGGGTGTAACTTCGGGATCCTCGGCGCACGTCAGGGCGCTGCCGAACCAGGACTCGATGCGCTTGATCTGATAGTCCTTCGCTGTCGCCAACCCGATCACTCCCACCAGCACACATGCACCGATGGCAGCCCACAGGAGTCTCCGGGGAATCCCAGCAAGGAAACAGACGACTGCCGCTCCCGCGGTGAGCATCACGACAACGCTAAGATGCGGCTCAAACAAGATCAAACCCGCAATCAGGCCGATGGCGAGCGCCGCCCGCAACAGCGGTTCCTGCCACCATTCCACCGATCCTCCTGCCATGCGGCGAGTCGAGCGCTGACGAATACTCAAGGTATGAGCAATGAAGAGAATGAGCGTGAGCTTTGCCACCTCGGAAGGTTGCAGCGCAAACGGCCATGTCTTGAGCCATCGACGCGCGCCGCTCAATTCCAGACCGAATGGAGACCAGACGAGCACCAGCAGGAGCGCCGTGACAAGAAGAAGAAGAAAGCTCAGCCGACGGACGGTAATCAGATTCACCTTACTGCAGGCGATCATCAACGCCAGCCCGATTCCCGCGAAGACCATCTGCTTCCACACGTAATGAAAGGCAGACTGATGCCGGGCGATGCCCACCGCGTAGCTGGCGCTGAACAACATGCAGATGCCACTCACGGTGAGAAAGAGAGTAACGAAAAACAGCGTGGGATCAAACGGGTTCAGTGGCTTCTTCGCGCGACTCACGACTTGCGCCGCGCCACCGCGCGGCGCGGACATCAACGCTGCTCGTGTATCCCAAGTATGATCCATTCTGCGTTCTCCCTGTGAGAGGTGTTGCCCTGTTGCCGGTGGCCGGCAATATTGCTGGCTCTAATTCTCCGCCGTCTTCTCCGCGATTTGCGCTACGGAGCTTCTGAACACTTCTCCGCGGTGCTCATAGTTGCGGAACATGTCGAAGCTGGCGCACGCGGGCGATAGCAGCACAATGTCACCGGGGCGAGACCGGGAGAACGCGTCGCGCGTTGCCTGTTCCAGTGTTTCGGCAAAGTGGACCTCCTTCATCCCGCCCCTCTCACTCGCCCCGGCGATGATCTTCGCGCTCTCACCGATGCACGTAAGTGACGCGCAGCGCTGTGCGACCACACGCCCGAAGTCATCAAAGCTGTCAGTTTTCAATATCTTGGACTGCCCTCCCGCTATGAGGTGAACCGGGCGGTCAAATGCCCGTAACCCCGCCTCGACAGCGAAAGGAATCGTCGCCTGCGAGTCGTTCACGAAGAGGACTCCGTTGATCTCCGCCACTTTCTCCAGCCTGTTCGGCACACCACTGAAAGTCCGGAGAACCTCGGCAATTGCGTCGCGGCTGCACCCAAGGGTCAGCGCGGCGGCGCTTGCGGCCAAAGCGTTGCCCACATTGTGCGGGCCTGGTATCAGAATCTCCCGACGGGAACAGATGGTGCCCTCACGGTGACACATCGCGCTCCGTAGCTGCTCCTGCCCGTTGACGAAGACCCCCTGATCGACAGCCCGACGGGTACTGAACCCAATCAGTTTGCCCCGCAGACTCGCGGATCGTTTGAGTGCTTCGGAATCGTCCACGTTGTAGATGGCAAAGTCATCTTCCTGCTGGTTTCGGAACAGTCGCTCTTTGGCGGATGCGTAACTATCGAGATCGCGATACCGGTTCATGTGGTCCTCGGCAATATTGAGCAACACGCCCACATGAGGCCGAAATTGCCAAGTAGTCTCCAGTTGGAAACTGCTGACTTCCGCCACAATGACATGCTTCTCTGAAGCCTCCACCACAATCCCAATCAGCGGTTGACCGATATTGCCAGCGACATACGCGGGAATGCCATCGGCATTCAGCATTTCACCCAGCAGTGTGGCGGTTGTCGTCTTCCCCTTGGTGCCGGTGATGGCCACGAGAACGCTCGGGCAGAAGTGGTATGCAAGCTCAATCTCCCCAATCACGGGAACTCCGGCTTCCCGCGCTCGACATAATGGAGGACTGTCGGACGGAACGCCGGGACTTGTCACCACAACGTCGCACGACTCCAATCCCTCATAGGCCCTGTCGTTAAGCTTCAGTTCCACGCCTTCTTCACCCAATAATCCCACTTCAGCGGAAAGCTTGGAGAGGGGATTCGCGTCGGTCGCGAGAACGCGCGCGCCCCGGTCTCGGAGAAACCGCGTCACCGCGATACCGCTGCGCGCCATCCCCACAACGCCGAATTTCCTCCCCTCTATGTCAAGTCCCAACGCATTTTCCTCCTACCGTGAAGCCACCCTTTCGACCACTCACAACAGCGATGCTGAAGATTGACCCAGCGCTGTCTTCCACACGTAGAGCGTCCCTACGCCGGACGCCAGACCCGCCAGCCAGAAGATGATGACCACTCGCCATTCCAACCAGCCGCTTAGCTCAAACCCATGATGAATGGGGGCCATGCGGAAGATGCGCTTTCCCGTGGTCTTGAAGCAGCCCACCTGGAGGACAACAGACATCGCGTCAATCACAAACGGCAGACAGATGAATGGCAGCAGCAACTCACACCGCAGTGCCAGCGCGCAGACCGCCAGCCCGGCTCCCAGCGCCAACGAGCCGGTGTCTCCCATGAAAATTTGCGCCTTTCTTGTATTGAACAAGAGGAATCCCGCTGTCGCTCCCGCCATGGCTGCGGCAAAGACGGCGATTGCATACTCCCCTCGCGCCGCCGCTATGCAACCGAGAGAGGCTGCCACGAGACATGTCAGGCCCGCTGCCAGACCGTCCAGCCCGTCAGCAATGTTGGACGCGTTGCTCGTTCCAATGATCACACAGGCCGACCATGGAAGGGCGACGACACCGGCGCTCTCCGATTCACGTCCAAGCAGCCAATAGAAGAGAAGACAACCAACACCTTGGAGAATTAGCTTCTCCCGCGCGCGGAGGCCGCGGTTGTCCCGACCCGTCGCCTTGGTGAAGTCATCCAAGAAACCGATCATGCCAAAGAACAGCGTAAGAAGCGCGATAAACAGAACTTCCCGCGAGTGCGCAATACACAAGGCTGCCAAAGTGATGCCGAGGACGATCGCCGTGCCGCCCATGCTTGGGGTGCCGACTTTCGTCTGGTGAGAATCCGGAGTGTCTACCCGAACGTCTTTGCGCGTCTTCAGAGAGCGGAGCCACGGCACCAACGCGGCGGTGAAAATGCTTGAGGCCGCAAACGCCAGCAATAGGGATTGATATGGAGCGGAGGGTGTCAATGACCGTCGCCTCCTTCCATGAGCCCGTCAACAACCCGTTCAAGGTGCATCGCCCGTGACGCCTTGACCAGCACCACGTCGTCTCGCTTCACTCGCTGTCTAACAGCCTCGGTCACGGCGTCTGTCGAGTGAAAAAGCAATACGTTCTCGTCCGACATTCCCCCCGTCCGCGCTCCCCGGGCCAACGAGTCGGCGAAATCGCCGGTGGCAATCAGTACATCGATCCCGCAGGGATGGAGCTCGGTTCCCAGTTGCCGGTGTATTTCCGTCGCCTGCTCCCCCAGTTCCTTGATATCTCCCAGTACGGCAATCCGCTTCCCGGTAGCGGAGACCCACTGAATTGCTCGCAACGCCGCTCGCAATGAGGCAAGACTGCTGTTGTATGCATCATCGAGAATCAGATATCCGTCGGGGGCGGTGAGCCACTGCTGGCGCATCTTCGGGGGCTGGATGCTCCCCAGCCCGGCGGCGATCTCCTCGAGTCTCATTCCCGTGCTGGCGGCCACCGCGGTCGCCGCCAGAGCGTTCGATACGTAGTGATGCCCCCCCACCGGCAACCGCACAGAACAAGTCTCCGATGCGTGGCCTACTACTGTGAACTCGGTAGCAACGCTCAAGGCCCCCGTCTGTTCACGCACGCACGAAAGCCTAACCTCACGCGCAGAGAAATCCGCCGCGTCCGTGCACCCGAAAGACACAACCGGGCATCGGGACAACTCGCTCAGGTACGTATACCAACCGTCGTCAGCGTTGAGCACCGCGACTCCTTCCTTCGCCATGTTCTCAACCAGTTCGCCTTTGGCCCGTGCAATCGCCTGAACGGAACCCAGAATCCCGAGGTGGGATTCGCCAATGTTGGTAATGACACCGACGGTCGGGCTTGCGATCTCGGTTAGATACCGGATTTGTCCTTCCCCCCGCATGGCAAGCTCCAGCACCACCACATCGTGCTGCTCATTCAGTTGCAGGAGCGTCAGCGGAAGCCCGATTTCGTTATTGAAACTCTCCCGCGATTTCAGGACGTAATGACGCGGACTCAACGCTGCGGCGACGAATTCCTTCGTGGTGGTCTTCCCCACACTCCCGGTGACGGCGACGACGGGAAGAGCAAACCTCCCGCGATGAAACGATGCAATCTCCGCCAGCGCGGTTAAGGTATTTGCCACTTCAACTGCCGTAACCGCGCCCGACAGACCGCCCCGTCCCCTCTCGACAACGACCCCTGCCGCGCCCGACTTCGCGGCCTGCTCGACATAATCATGACCGTCGAACCTCTCGCCTCTGAGCGCGACGAACAGGCCGCCTGCCGGCGTCGTCCGCGAGTCGGTGGATACGCCAGTGAACTCCGTGCTCAACCCGCCGTGCGCGAGCGTTCCTTTCGTGGCTTGCAGGATTTCCTCGAGAGTAAACATGGAGCTTCCGGTGGGCGCAAACTTGCCTCAGTTCCCTCCCCGCAGGGCTTCGCGGGCGACTTCGCGGTCGTCGAAATGGATTGTGCGATCTTTGAGTATCTGGTAGGTCTCATGACCTTTTCCCGCCAGAACAACGCAGTCTCCAGGCTTCGCCATACCCATCGCCAACTCAATCGCGCGACGGCGATCCGGCTCGACAACATGGTCGCAGTGGGGCGGAAGTCCGCGCACAATCTGTTCGATGATAAAGTCGGGGTCTTCAGATCGAGGATTGTCGGAGGTCACGACAACGAAGTCACTGAGTTGCGCGGCGCTGCGAGCCATCTTGGGTCTCTTCCCTGCATCGCGGTCACCGCCACACCCAAAGAGGATGATGAGCCGCCCTGACGCGATCTCTCGCGCCGCACTCAATACCTTCTCGATGCCATCGCTGGTGTGCGCGTAATCAACGCACACCGCAAACGGCTGACCTTCCTCAATCATCTCCAATCGTCCAGGCAGATATCTCACGTTTGCGACCGCGTGTCGGCAAACATCCCTGTCAACTCCGAGCGCCTCGCCCGTTGCGAGAGCAGCGAGAGCATTGTAGACGTTGAACCGGCCGGTGATTTTCATGCGGACCGGAATACGCGCCCCATCCCGATAGCGCACGACATAGGACGCTCCGGAGGGCTGGATATCGATCTCGTCCGCCCTGATGTCGGCATCCGATTCGACGCCGTAGGTAAGACTCTCCGCGGGACAGGCGTCGATGTATCGTTGCCCCATCCGGTCGTCCAGATTGATGACGGCCCTGTATTGCTTCGTCCTCGAGGATTCCACCGCGAACTCCCTGAACAGGCGCTCCTTGGCGCGGTAGTATTCCTCCAGGGACTCATGGAAGTCCAGATGGTCCTGACTGAAGTTGGTGAAGACCCCCACGTCGAACACACATCCGCGCACCCGTTCCAGCATTAACGCATGGGAGGACACTTCCATGGCAACCGCCGAAACACCGCGGTCCGCAAAGTGAGCCAGCATTCGCTGAAGATCGAGAGACTCCGGAGTGGTCCGTTGCGTGTCAACGTAGTTGCCGGCATCGTCGTTGGCTGTCAACGCTTCGTTGGCTGTCAACGCAATGATTGCGGCGCCCAATGTGCCGATGGTTGCGGACCGGACGCCGGGCCCGCTCAGGACAGAGGCGACGATGTGTGCGGTCGTTGTTTTACCGTTGGTTCCGGTCACCCCCACGAGACACAGCTTGCGGCTTGGATGGCCGTAATAGCTGCACGCAACATCGGCCAGTGCCTTACGCGTGTCCCGTACCCGCGCCACGGGCACGCTGTTGGCATACGCGCGCATCGCGTTCGCGTCCTGAACGAGCAGCGCGGTAACTCCCCGTTTCAGAGCGTCGGGAATGAATGCGTGCCCGTCTAAATTGAACCCCTTGATGCAGATGAACAGGTTGCCCGATGCGGCGCGACGCGAGTCGCAGGCAATGCCTGAAACATCAATCCCAACGTCTCCGGCAACCTGTTCCACACTTATGGAGGAGAGGAGGTCTCTCAGTGCAGTCATGCAAATCTGATCCTTGTCATGGTGGCGAGTTCGAGGTCGTGGTGGATGCGGTCGAGGAACGCTCCGCAAGAAGAGTCGGCTCGAATCGAATCCGCATCATACTCTTGGAGGCAATCTCGGCGAAAGCCGGCCCGCACACAACCGATCCCCAGTGGGATCCCTTAGGCTCATCGGCAACCACGAGAATGGCCAGTTTTGGGTCCTCCGCGGGAAGAAACCCGACGAACGAAGAGACAAACTTCCCTGGTGCGTAGCGTCCATTCACCACTTTCTCCGCAGAACCGGTCTTGCCTGCGGCGCGATATCCCTTGACAGAGGCCAGCTTGCCGGTTCCTTCTGCGACGACGCGTTCCATCATCGCCCCCACCTGATGGGCAACCGCTTCGGGTATGACGCGTCGGGTTTCCTTGGGGTGGAAACGCTGGACCGTTTCCCCCTCGGCGCTCCGAATTTCTTTAACGAGATAAGGCTGCATCATCATTCCATCGTTCGCTATGGTACTGACGATGCGCAGGAGCTGGATTGGCGTGACGGTGAGTCCCTGCCCAAATGAGATATTGGCGAGGCGGGCATCGTCCCACGTCCGCAGATCGGGCAGGATGCCTCTCTTCTCTCGCGGACACCCCAAGTCTGTCGCCTCGCCAACGCCGTACATCTCCGCGTAGTGATACAGCGCCTCCTTCCCGAGCATCCTGCCAAATCCAACCATCGCCATGTTGCACGAGTTCTTGATGCCATCAGAAAGAGTTTGAGGGCCGTGTCCGTGCCCTTCTTTGGCAAGAATCCAGCACCGAATGGTGTGCTTGCCGATCCGGATGGATCCCTTGCAGTTGACCTTCACCGCTAACTTGTCTGGAGGGAGGTCCGCGAGGGCCGCTGACGCGGTAACGAGCTTGAACGTGCTCCCCGGTTCGTAAGGGAAGTTGACTGCTCGGTTGATTTCCCGTCCAGCGAGTCGCTCAGGGATGTTGTTTGGGTCGAAACCCGGGCGAGTTGCCATCGACAGCACTTCGCCGCTGCGCGGATTCATCACGATGGCTGTCACCCAGTTGGGTTGAAACGCATCCACCACTGCCTGTGCGGCCTGTTCGGTGTAGAACTGAATGCGGTCGTCGATAGTCAGAACGACGTGGCTCCCTTCCTCGGGGGGAAAGAATCTTCGTCGGCCGTTGGGGATGGGGTTGCCAACGGCATCGACCTCCGCCTCCATGTAGCCGGGTCTTCCGCCAATCATGTCATTCCAGAATTGCTCGATGCCTTCAACTCCGTCCCCACGGCAATTGACAAATCCGATGAGCTGGGATGCGAAGTCCTTGCGGGGATACTCACGATAGTTGAAAGGTTCCCCGTAAACAGCTCGGGGAGAGGCGGTGTTGCCTGCCTGCCACAGTTGCAGACTCGCGGCTTCGAGTTCCCGAGCCGTCTCCGGGTCCGCCATCTCCTGCAGCTTGACGAAATAATTCTTCCGGCCGCCAACCTCCGTTCGATCCAGAGCGTCCATGAGCTCTCCCTGCGACATTTCCAGAAGGGGGATCAGCGCCTGGGCGGTAGCTTCCTTGTCCAAAACGGCTCTCGGGTTGGCGCAGATACGCACCCCTTCGGGAGAGACTGCCAAGGACACTCCGTCGCGGGTGTAAATGCCCGCGCGCCGAGGAACGATCTTCTCTCTCTTCGTTTCACTGCGACCGGCACGATCGTGCTGTAGAACCTGCAGGCGGACCAGACGGAACGCCATAATGCCAATGAATATGAGCAGAACATAACAGAGCCGCTCGATGCGCACTCGGGTTTCGTCAAGCGTTGTCACTCGTCGCTCCCGTCCTGTCATGGGTTCGGTTGTTTCAGTGCGTGTCGCGTCTAAGGTGTTGCGAGCACAATGCGAATGGGCTTGGCTTCCGGATACTTCTTCGGAGCTGCCGCCACGGAGTCGGCGGTGTCGGTGGCCTTGTCCGTACGGACCGCTAAATGCTGCGGGCCGCTGACACTCTGGTCATCAATCTGTTCGGGCAACACTTTCTGCAGATGGCGGGCCAAAGCAACTTCTCGGGCCTTGTCTGGAGAGGTGATGACGGCAATGCGCGAATAGTCGGCGTGCAGAGAGCTTTGCTCGAAGGAGATATGGTTGTCCAGTTGCCGTCCGCGAAAGGCCATTGCAAGCGTGGCAGCGTGGAGAAGAGTGTAGATCATGACAAGACTGAAGGCCAGTCCGCAGCAGCCAACCGTGCAAACGGTCAAGTGCAGTTCTGGGGATTGGCTCCGCCGCCGCGAGATGGGTGCCGATAGGGGGGGTGATGGGCGTTGTCTTTGGCGTGGTTCCGCGCTTGGGGGACGGGTGCGTTTCCGGTGTGTCGAGTAATCCTCAACGGTATCGCTGGTCGGGTAATCTGTGAATGCGTACGCGGTCCTCATGATCGAAACCACCCCGGGGAAGATTATGACAAAGAACGGCATACCCCTGCAAAGGACGCAAGCGGGAAGCGGTCTGCACACGCAGCCTGCCGCCGCTCATGCCTTCGAGGGCTGGAAAAGTGGGAATCGTGAACGGCTGGCTGCACGCCGGAAGCGAAGCAGTAAAAGTCCCCTTGCTTCATTCATTGACCTCCCCAATCCTCTCGGCCGCTCGTAGTTTGGCGCTGCGTGATCGGGGATTGGCGCGCTGCTCTGTCAGATCAGGCGTGAGCGGCCGTTTGGTGAGAATCCTCACCAGCGGCCGGGGCGTAGGAGAGGCGAGGCGTGCTTCCCCATTTATGGAGAAGGGCGGGCCCGGCGCTACGGTGTCTACAAATCGGTCCTTCGTTTCCTCGTAGTGAGTCGATAGACGACGTAGCGTGGTTTTTGCGATGCGGTCTTCTCTGGAGCTGTAGGTGATGACGACAATTCTTGCGTGCGATGCTGCGATGCGAGCTGCATTAGTGAGTCCAGTCTCGATTGCGTCCATTTCGCTGTTAACTGCTTGGCGAATGGCAGCCAGCGTTTTTGTCGCTGGGTGCGTTCGACATTTTGCCCTGTACTTTGCCGGAACAGATGCTTCGACGATGGCTACGAGTTCTTGTGTGTTTGTGATACGGCGGCGACGACGATGTGCGATAATGTTTGCTGCGATATGCCGAGCCCACCCTCGCTCTCCAGCCTGAAAGAGTAGTTCTGACAGTTGTTCAGCAGTTAGTGTGTTGACCAGATGCTCGGCATCCATCGATTGACTCCGATCATATCGCATGTCAAGTGGGCCGTCGAACCGGAAGCTGAACCCACGCCCGGGCGTATCCACCTGCCACAGGCTCATGCCGGCATCGATCAGCAAACCGTCTGCTTTCTCGATTCCCAAATTTTCAAGGTGCGTGTCTACGTCTCTGAAATCACCGTAGACGAGAACCAACCGGTCGGAGTAGTCTTTCAGCTGTTCACTGACCAACTCCAGAGCCGACTCGTCGCGATCGATCCCGATCACGGTGGACCGGGGGGCGGACTGCAAAAGGGCTTCGGTGTGTCCCCCGGTTCCAACCGTCATGTCCACGAAAACACTTGTTCTCAAGGTACGCGCATCGAGCAACTCGATACAATCATTCACCATCACCGGAACGTGATGACGCGGCGTCTCCATTGATCTCGCCTTCCTGCGAGCCGTTTAACGGGCTGACACCTCGTAGAATCAAACGCTGTCTCTTCCGGGTTTCCGGGTGATCAAACTTCTCTTCCTCTGTCTGGAAGAATCGTTCCCTGTCCCAGACCACCAGCCGATCCAGACTGCCCACCGTGACAACGTCCTTCTGAAAACCGGCTTTCCGACGAATGAGTTCAGGGACCGGGATTCGCCAATCCCGCGTAGCCTCAATCTCCACCGCGTAGGTGAGAGTTCGATCTATCGCATCAATATCGTGCGAGTCCAGGGATGAGTCTTCGAGCAGCGCTTCCCATTTGCCGTTGAGTACTTCCCAACGTTCATTCGGGATCACGACCATGTTCGAGTCCTGGTCAATCGTGAGCCAAAAGTGAACGCCAATGGCGACGCGTAAATCGGTGGGTACTATCCAGCGCCCCTTCTCGTCAAGTTTCTGTTCCCGCAATCCACTGAGTTGTTTCATCGCTTGCAGTACCTGTGTTGGCCCGCAGATGGACCTTGCTCCATATTTTTCCCGTTTAATCCCGAACGGGGCAAATTCTACCCGAAATTACCACATCGTGTCAAGCGGCGCGCAGAAAAGATTGGATGTTTTCTCTGTGTGTCGCTCTAATGAGCGTGTCGAAGAAGATACGCTTTAGGGGAGTAGACGCTATATGCGGTGCTCATACCGAAAGGAGACCAGAAATGTAGTGCTTGGAACCTGTTTGTCCGAGATGGGGAAAATTCACTTCTCGCAAGAATTTTTTTTCAATGGGGACGTAAAAGGACGCTCACGGGAGTCCAACGACCGCTGCCAACGGACTCACGCCATGCTGCGTGAACCAAAAAAAAGCGAACTCCGGAAGGAGTTCGCTTATGGCGCAAGAGACTATAGCTCGGAGGGTATTGCAGATTACGGGCTACTTTGTCTTGATCTCGATGTTACCGGTTTCAGGGTCCCACTCGACATCGGCCCCCAGAGCTTCACGGAAGAAGCGAATCGGCACGATCGTCCTGCCGCCGCGCAGGAAGGTGGCGACATCCAGTTTTACTTCTGAATCGTTAATCAGCGCGATATCGCTGCCAATGCTGAGTTTCACAACGTGCGTGTCTTTTTTTGCAACAACCTGCTTTCCTTTGTGCAACCAATGGACGCTACCGCCGCCCTTCTCAAAAATCGGGCGAAAAGGACCAAGTGCAATACCGGAGAAGATGCTTGGGGGCGCATCCAGCGTGACCGGTTCTGCATCGAAGAACACAAGCAGCGGTCCCGGAGGGATGACCAGTTCCTGACCGGGAACGATTACAGCAGAGCGGCCCAAGTCGTTGGCTTTGATCACGGAATGTGCATTAACCCCGTAATCCTTCGCGATAGAGTTGACGGTGTCGCCAGCCTTCACCAGATACCGCCGACGCACTTGCACCCTCATCGGCTCATTGGCGGAAAGCTTCTCCTGAAGCTGAAAGGTCACAAACTCAGGCGTCGATGCAATGGGGGAAACGACCGGTGACTTCCCACCCATCTTGCCCTTTGCCACGCCGCCGGCCATTGCCAGGTACGTACGGGCACGCTTAGCCGTGGTCGCCGGCTCACCAGTGCGCTTCCGGGAGGGCGAGGGCGTGACATTTACAGGCTTTACCAGTGAAGGCGTTGGCCGCAATCCACTGGTCCCGGGTTCTGCCCGTAACAGATCGTTGCTCCGAGGAAATCCGACCGCAGACATGCTGGGACGAGACCGGATCGGGACCTCGGGTTGAGTCAACGCACCCGTGAACTCCGGCACAACGACAAGCCAACGGTGAGCGGCCGGCGACAACTGCGAAAGGCTAACGGCGTCGGACGCGCCGGACTTCGTCACGCTCACAGCAGCCATGGAAGTTTGCGACTTCTCCGGCCCGGCTGCAACTCTCTGCACCGCACGCGCGGTCGCGTTCGGCTGATCGCCGCCAGCGATTCCCAGCAAGATCCCGGTGCGTCGCGCGGTAGTCGTGAAGCCCTGAACTGCGTCCGCAAGCAAGTTCGCCGGAAGCTCACGTGTGATGGAAACAGCCTTGTCGGGGGCCGTTCGTCGAAGAGCGGTACCCGGTGATTCACTGGTAGCAGATGTTTGTGTATTCTCGCGCGCCAGTTTCACTTCCATCTGTACTTGGGAGACATCCAACGTTTCCAGAGCGATGAACGCGGCACGGGTCAAGGTGGGTGACACCCGTACCGGGCGAGAATCCTCCGGCTGACCCAGGCTCGGATTAGCCGGGCCGACGCGCACCGTTCTCACGACGGGGACCATGCGGGTTTCCACTTCGGGTTCCGTTACGTCAGGAACGACACTGTCCGCGGAAGCCCGAATGGTCTTGCGGAATTCCACGTCCGGCAGAGATGAAAGGAGGGATGGTAAGCATCTCCATCTGACAGCGCCCGGAACATTGCTCTGGCTGAGTCCCATCTCGCTCTGACTAAGGTCGTAGCTGAGGGAGGCGCGCGCAGACTGGTCTGTCCGAGCGGCCGCCACTCGTCGCTGGGT
>Ga0066635_10000327_pt1 | contig 13408 bp, 12 predicted proteins | sample CryGeyCG2014_300_2_FD_59503 | JGI IMG/M metagenome (GOLD analysis project Ga0066635, IMG submission 59503) | Groundwater microbial communities from aquifer - Crystal Geyser CG06_land_8/20/14_3.00 | ecosystem: Environmental > Aquatic > Deep subsurface > Groundwater | place: USA: Utah: Grand...
TGCCCTAATGGCTGACTCATAATCATCCTGCGAAAGGAAAGGCAATCTATGGTCTGCGCAGGAATAGGAGCCCATTCCACCCGTATTTTGGCCAGTATCCCCTTCATAAGCCAATTTGAAATCCTGCACCAGCGGCATTGGGATGAATATTTTGCCATCCACAAACGATTGCAATGTGAATTCTTCGCCTACGAGCTTTTCCTCAATTACAACCTGGGGAAGCCCGCCCATGCCGGACTGCAGAACTTCCTTGGCATAGGCAACCGCTTCATCCCTGCCATTCAACTGGACACCTGAAACCTTAACGCCTTTGCCTCCGGTGAGCCCTGCAGGCTTCACTGCAACATCCCCAACGGCATCAATAAATTCAGCCGCCTCGGTTTCATCCAGGAATATGCCGAATTTGGGCATGCCAGGCACATTGTGCGAGGAAAGCAGCTCACGGGCATAGGCCTTATCCCATTCAATGCGCGAGGCTGCCTGCGTAGGCGAGGCGCAGGGAATTCCTTTCCTGATGAGGCCGTCGCTCACGCCCTTTGCAAGCACCTCATCGGGCGATGCGAATGCCAGTTCAATCCCCTGGGAGCCTGCGAATTCAGCAACCTCGGAAGGATTGCAGATATCACAGGTTTTGTAGGCACCGCCTGATTTTTCGCAGAGGCGTGAGATAGCCGGATGTTTGTAAGCCATGCATGAAAATAGTTTTGCTCCTGATTCAACTGCCTTCTCTGCGATTATGTGCTCCCGTGCGCCATTGCCTACCAATAGGAAATTTGTCATAATATCAACTCTCCAAACCATAATGGTCGGGAGTCTGAAGTTCGGAGTCCGGAACACTCACCAAACCCTAGACCAATCATAACTGCTTACACCTGTACGAGAATCACAATGTAATTCTTGCCGTAATGCATGGCACAGCTTGGGCACGCGGTATAGAAAAAATACATCTTCCTGATTTCCCTGTTTTTTATTTTCGCGTAATCCTGCATTTCCTTGACCCACTTGCCCATGTTCTGGTAAGGACCTTCGAAAACTTTTGTCAGGAACGTGCCGGAAATGCGCTCCATCTTCGCTCCGGGCACATCCTTGCTGACTGCGATGTAAATATCAGAGCCGAAAAGTGAATTTTCATCAGCGAGCATCAATGGCTCGGAAGGAAGCGCACCGGCGCTTTTAATCAGTTCAATGTTTTTTACCATGACCTGACCAAAATTCAAGGGGATATGGAAAATGCTTGTGACATGGTCCTTTACGAATAGCCGTTCGGAGAAGGTAATTTCCTTCCCGTCCCAGGGAGCTGGGTCAAACCTCAGGCAACATCCGGTTTCAGATTTTTCATAGAGCTTATCCATTCCATCACCTCAAAATCAATAAGTAATCAATAATAAAGGATATATAAATGATATAATATTAATATGCCTCATATGGAACTAACCAAAATTGCATTCATATCACTAATTTTCGCATTGATTTTAGCCAGCGGGTGCGCCATCAGCCTTTGGGAGCCGAACCTGCCGGCTAACCAAACGCAGCAGCCGACACAGGCAAACACTGGCCAACCAACTTCTCTTTACATAACATCAGAGCCATCAAGCGCCAATGTATACATCAACAGGGGATTTCGTGGGGTGACTCCACTTACCATACCCAGCATTGCGCCCGGGACTGTTGAGCTCTGGGTAACCACAGGCACTCAGGAAAACATGACCAATATCACCATTGCTGCAAACCAGATAACCAGCATCCATGTACCTCTTGTAGGAATCCAACCCATGAACCAGCAAACACAGGCACCGCCAGCCACACCAGGGACAGGCGGCCTGGAATTGAACTCCACGCCAACTGACGCTTTCGTTTATATAGATGGGGTATATATGGGCAGGACGCCGTTAACCATCCGGGGACTGATCCCAGGCGGCCATGAATTGAAAGTCTCTTCATCAAATTACCTGGAGTTCAAAACAACCGTTCTTATCGAGGCCGATAAGACACAAGCCTTCTCACCGACCCTGGACCTAAAGGGAACATTCAGCACCCTGAAGATAGACACCAACCCAAGCAATGCAGATGTATGGCTAAACGGCTCATTCCAAGGCATGACGCCATTGCAAAAAATATATCCAGGCAACAACAAATTCAGAGTGCAACTGCAAAAACCCGGCTATGTCACATATACTACAAACAGGTCCACAACTGAGGGACAGACTACAGACATGTATTATTCATTCATCCCTACAAACGGCAAGGCAGTCTTTATACTAAAATCAACACCTGAAGGCGCTGATATTTACGTAAGCGAGGACTCAACACTCGGAACCGTGCAGCCCCAGCAGACGCCTGCCATGCTATTTCTGACGCCGCCTAGGGAGGGCCACGTCGGCGTAAACGAGTACACAATTACTTTGAAAAAAGAGGGCTACCAAAACTGTGTTGCGTATCTTTATGCTTATTCAAACACCCAGAGGACAGTCTACCTGAAACTTACTAGCATTAACGAACCGCTCATACCCGCAAATTACATTAACTCGTGCGTCGCGGGCTATGACACGGGAATTGTCGAATGAATCTGTTTTATTTCGCTATTTCAATTGGATATTCCTTTGTCAGGCAGGCATCGCACAGACCCTTCAAACCAATCGCTTCATGCAATTTCTCAAGCGAAAGATAGGTAAGCGAGTCCACCCCAAGCTCCTTCCTTATCTGCTCGACCGTATTGCCAGATGCAATCAGCTCGTGGGACGTTGGGAAATCAACCCCCATGAAGCAGGGCGCTATGATGGGCGGGCAGGAGATAAGGAGGTGCACCTCCTTTGCCTCGGCATTGCGCACCAGTTCCACAATCCTTTTCATGGTATTGCCCCTCACGATGCTGTCGTCCACCAGCGCGACCTTTTTTCCGTTCACAAATGATTGTATTACATTCAGCTTTAGCCCGACCAGCCTCTTTCTTTTGTCATGGTCAGGCATGATGAAGGTGCGGTGGATATACCTGTTCTTGATGAGCGCCTCCTTCATGGGTATGCCGGTTGCCATATGATAGCCAAGGGCAGCGCTTCTGCCGGAATCAGGCACCGGGATAACCAGGTCAACTGCCAGCTTTTTCATTTCAGCGAGCTTCTCGCCCAGCCTGAGCCGCACGGCCTCAACAGTCCTTCCCTCGATGACCGAATCGGGCCTGGCAAAATAGACGAATTCAAACATGCAGAAGGCGCGCTTTTTGCTGGCCACGACCTGGGCTGAATCCAGTTTGCCTGAGGGGTCAATGTAAACCGCCCCGCCCGGCTTGATATCACGCGCGAATTCTGCGCCAACCGCATCCAGGGCTGCGCTTTCAGAGCAAACATAGTGCGCATCACCTTTTCTTCCAAGGCAAAATGGCTTGAACCCGAACGGGTCGCGGAGAGCGATGAGCTCACCCTGTGCGGTCACCGCAGCCACGGAATATGCACCTTCAATTTCTCCCATTAATTTTTTGCATGCGCTGAACACCTGCGCTTTTCTTTCTTTCCCGCCTTCTTTTGGCGGCACCAATTCATTGTCAAGGATTCGCAAAATCACTTCGGTATCGCTGTCAGTCTCAAATTTTATTCCTTTGCTTTCCAATTTCCTTTTCACGCTTTTGTAATTGGTGAGGTTGCCATTGTAGGCAATGGCTATATTATCGGTAAAAAACGGCTGGGCATTCCTTGCATCTGATACGCCCGTAGTAGAATACCTGACATGCCCGATTCCGGCATTGCCTTTCATGCGCTCAAGGTCAACCTCGCTGAATACGCGCATGACAAGGCCCATGCCACGGTGAGTTTCGAGTTTCGAGTTTCGAGTTTCGAGACCCGGAACCCATAACCCTGAACTCAAAACGGTTATCCCACAAGACTCCTGTCCCCTATGCTGAAGCGCAATCAATGCATTGTATAAGGATAAGGATACATCGGATGACCTGGACGATATGCCTATTACGCCACATTTGTCTCGAACCTTAGCAGACATATATTCACCTTAACAGTCTTGGGTCTCGTTCTAGACTCTGAACCCTGGACTCTAGACCTTTAGGGTTTCTAGACTCTGGACCCTAGACCGTTCACCCATACCCCATCATCCTGGGAAGAATGTTGTATCTTTCAACCAGCCCAGCCCAGTCAAATGAAACTCCGTTTGCCGAAATTGAATTGCAGTTCCCTATTTCACCAATTTTGATTATGGGTATATTGCGTTTGCCGCAGGAGCTAATTAAGCTTTTACCCGCCTCTTGGCTTGTGACTATTAGATAGCCGCCTTCCCTGAACAAATCCTCTGTGTCGAGCTGCACCCCAAAGCCGTATCTCAACGCCAGCTCAAGCGCGCTTATGCCCAGCCCCTTGCTGTTGTCATGCACCAACTTGAATGGGCATTTCCCTGATTCATCTCCCATTTGGCCGAGCAGGAACTGCCCTGTAGCTTTTTCCTGTTCCATTGCGATGGCAGGCACAGCCACAGGCTTGCCGAGGAATTCAGCAATTGCTGAATACAGACCATCAATCCCATTCACAAGGTAAATAGGGTCGCCATTCCTGCAGGCAGCAGGCTTGGGCAGGAACCCCTTTCCAATCCCCACTGCCATCAGCACAGGGTTCGGCAGGATGGCAACTCCTGTCTTCTCATCCTCGTTGTAGAACGAGACATTGCCGCCCACACAAGGCACATCCAGGATAGCCGATGCCTCTACCAGGCCTCGGACCGATTCGCCGAACTGGCGCATCACAGCCTCCCGCTCTGGGTTGCCGAAGTTCAGGTTGTCAACATAGGCAATGGGCAGACAGCCCCTGGCGATTATATTGCGCCAATTCTCGGCAAACACATGCATGGTGCCGATGCGCGGCTCATGGAAAACCAGATATGCATTGGAATCGGTCTTTACCGAAAGCATGGTATGGGGCAGCTGGAGCAGGGCACTATCAAGGGAGGGTTTTCCCACTGTCCTTGCGCCCACCTCATGGTCATACTGCCTGTAAATCCAGTCCATGGAACAAACATTCTGGGAGCCGAGCAAATCAGCCAGCAGCTTGGGGCCCAATCGCCCAAAACCGCCAACAGCGCCATCATTATCAGCATCTTTTTTTGCCTGGGCTTTGGCTGGTTGGGGTGCTTCTTTTCTTTGAATCACAGGCACATCAGTATATGCAATGGGATTCGTGGAAATCACCAGTTGGTTATTGCGATAGAGCCTGAGCACTGGCTCAGTAATGGTCTCGCCAATCACGGCATAGGCAAGCAAATATTTTTTCAATATTTCTTCAACCGCAGGCAGCTTTGGGTGCTCCACGAAAAGCAGCATCCGTTCCTGTGATTCCGAGACCATCACTTCATCCGTGGGCATGCCCGTTTCCCTAAGAAATACCCGGCCCAGGTTCACAATTGCGCCTAGCCCGCCCTTGCCAAGGGACTCAGTAAGCCCGCAGGTGAGCCCGCCTCCGCCCAAATCCTTTTGGTAATAGACAAGCTTCTGTTTTTTTATCTCTTCCAGGGCATCGGTAATCAGCTTTTCAGTGAGCGGGTCTGCTATCTGCACAGCGCTCCTGTCGTCCTCGCTCCGGTCGGTCAGGCCGCGGGAGGCAAATGAGACGCCCTTGATTCCGTCCCTGCCTGTGGTGCCTCCTGCAAGCACAATCAGCTGGCCCACCAGGGGCTTGTTGTTGGGCATCTGGCTGAGGGGCATGAGCCCCAGGCAGCCGCAGTTCACAAGGCAGTTGGACTCATAGGAGCTGTTGAATTTCACTTCGCCTGAGACTGTGGGAATGCCCATGCAGTTACCATAGTCGGCTATGCCGCCAACCACGTTCTTCAAGAGCCATTTGGAATGGGCGCTTGCCAGCGAGCCGAAATGCAATGAGTCTGTGAGCGCAATGGGAAAGCCGCCCATGCTCAGGATGTCGCGCACTATGCCGCCTACGCCGGTGGCAGCGCCATTGTATGGCTCTATGGCTGAAGGATGGTTATGGGATTCTATTTTGAAAGTGACGCCCCAGCCCTGGCCCACGTCCACAACGCCAGCGTCCGCGCCAGGGCCCACCACCACGTATTTGCCCTTGGCTGGCAATAGCTTCAGGTAAGGCCTGGAGCTTTTATATGAGCAGTGCTCGGAATACATGACATCCAGCATGGCAAGCTCTATGCTGTTTGGCTTATGGCCGAGCATTTTCCTTGCGTATTCAAGTTCTGAATCAAGCATCTAGTCACCAACAAGATTGCCAGACCTTTCATCACCTACAAAATAAACTGCACCAAATTTGACTGCTGATTTTGCCTGCCTTGCAATTCATTCTCATTATTTTCGTTTCCCACAGCAGCTTTCTTCTTCCTCCGGCCATTGCCGTTTCCATTGCCATTTCTCTTTACTGATTTTGCCTTGGTAATGCGTTCTGTTACCAGTTCCACCAGCGCTGAATAAACTTCCTTGCGCTCTTTTTGCGATAAACCAAAAATATCAAAAACTATTTTGTCCAAATCCAGCTGGGGCTTTGTTTTGATTGCTTCTGAGACTGGAAGGATTTCCTGCCTGCCAAGCCTTAGAAAGGCTTTCTCGAGTGCCTGCATCTGCTCTTTTGAAAGCATGCCTAAATCTAGAACGGGCATCTGCTTCCAGTCAGGACCATAGATTGTCAGGACTCCCTCCCCAAGATTAAGTCTGCCATAAAGTTCCTTTGTCAATGCAAAAAGGCTGGAATTGAGGTAGGCCGCTAATGCGATGGGTGAAATGCCCTCCTTGGGAAATAACCCGAAGAAAGCATTTTCAATCTGGATGTCGTCCTTATTAAATACGGCAAAATGCCGCTCATTATAGAAGCAGGTCAAAATTATCGGAGGTGGTTCCTGAGTGCCTGAATCATACCATAATTGCCTGCTTTCAACGCTCTTGCGCTTGCTGAATCCCATCACTTCGCCCATTTTTATGAATGCCATGCGGTTGTCCCCCGAAGGGCAACCTTGTCAAGGCGTGTGGAAAACAGCATGTTCTGGATTTGCTCTTCTTTAAGAATTGGCTTGATTAGTTCCCTGGTGCTGTGTAAAATCGGCTTGAGAAATCTTTGCTCAACTCCGAATTTTTTGAAGCTTCGCCTGCTTTTGACAAAGAACTCAGTCAACCCTGTTTTAATCCCGTATTTCAATTCCGCCAGTTCAGGCAGCAGTTGTAGCTTGTCCTTCTGCTTCAGTATTTTGAAAAAAACCGCCGGAGCACGGAGATATTTGCCCCATTTGCCTCCCCGCCATTCTAATTTCCCTTTCGCATTTTCGGCAAGCCCGGCCTGCCATAACTCAGCCTGGGATACTGGACAAACACAAAGCGCATCATCCTCATAAAGCTCTTTTGCTTCGGCTATTTTTTGGGCAACAGCTCCAAACTGGCAATCCGGCAATGGTTTTTTTAACAACACGAATTTCACTGGATTCTTCTGCCGCGTTTCAGGGTCATCGTCCCTTTCTGCGATTATTATGCATGTATTGACAGCCGCATCCTCAAACCATCGCTCTACCTTTGATTCGATTATTGCTTTCAGCCTGAAATTCTCCAGCAACATTTTCTGTATTTCCGCCCCATAATCGGCATCCATCCACGAATTTGAAACGATGAACCCCAGCCGCCCCCTAGGCTTGAGGAACTTTGCAGCGTGGAGCAGGAAATATGCATGGATTCCGGCGCGCTTGCCTAGCACGTATTTCTGCCCCCAGTCATCCTGCAACGCGGCAGCCAGCTTATCCTTATACGTTTCGGAATATTCGCCTAGCTCTTCCTGCCGGGTATAGGGTGGATTTGCAACCACCACATCAAACCTTGGTATATTGATTGTCTGGGTTTTATTCCGGACATTCTTTCCTGAGAAGGGAAGTAAAACTGATAAGGTAGGCCTGAGATTGAAGAAATCATTTACCAGGATATTTACCTTATTGGTAAGCTGGGACAAATCCCGAATCGTCAGGTTAATTACGCTCAGGTGGGCGGCAAACTGGTTTATATCCTCCCCGTAAATCTGGGCAAGCAGTTCCCTGTGTTTTTTTTCCTTGCCTTTACGTTTCAAGGCATAATACGCCCTGACAAGAAATGTCCCAGACCCGCAAGCCGGATCAAAGATGGTATCATCAGCTGAATTTATACATAATTCCTCTATCAGGTCAACCACATCTGCCCGGGTATAATACTGCCCTAGGTAATAGCGCTCTTCTTCAGGTATAAGGGACTCGAAAACCCGCCCTATAATATCGTACTCTATCTCTGAAAGTTTATACCTTTCAAGCTCTAAGATAAAGTCATTAAATAGGCTGATTGACTCAACATTAAGCGGCACATTATCCATAAAACTTGGGCTGAAAACAGCTTCATAATCTATCTCAAGCGCCTTGGCAAAATAGTTATTCAGGGATTGCTTGAATTTTTGCTCATCAACCGTTTCAATTCTGACCAGCTTCGGAAGTTCTGGAAAATTTCCTTCAAGCAACTTATAGAAAAATAGCTTATTCGAAAGCAAATGTGCATACTGTTTGGCGATTTTTTCGTTAGTCTCCGTTGAATATGCAAATTCCTGCTCGTAAAGCCATTCAATGTACTCATTCTTGAACTTGTCATCCCTCTTGGCTTTTTCTTCTATGCTTTCCATTAATTTAGGCCAGAGCACGTCGTGGAAAGTAGTAAGCCTGCGGATAAATTTCCAGTCTATGCCCAAAAATCTGATTTTGCCGTCCTTAACCAATGGCAAATCGGAAAGTATCTGCCTGATGGTCGTATCCAGTGGAATGGCTGCCTGATAGTGGAGAAGTTGCCGCTGAAGGAGAGGGGTGCCCTCCTCAAAAGTCTTCCACAGGACAAAATGCCGCAGGCTGGTGGTAACGAAATAGCCTGCTCCAAGTGCAGATGCATATCTGCATGCCTGCTCAACCACATCTGGAGAATACGGATCGTGGATAGGCTTGCCATCTGGTTTTTTCAATTCAATAACGAGGACTGGTTTATTTTGGAGGTCATAAAGGACAATATCAGCCCATCGCTGGCCAACTGAAACCTCTTGGTGTGCTCCACTATATGGCAAATCTTTCTTTTCCAAAATCCTTTTTATATTATGTAAAAGGTCTCCCATGATGGAGCGTTCGCCAGCCATATACACCACAATAAACCTTTAACAGGGATATTATTAAACTCTATTTCTCGTTCTTCGCCACTCAAACTTAGTTTAAAGCTTAAATGCCCTCAATAAAATTTCCTTCCCGTCCGTGCCGCCTAACTCCGGCGTGATTGCCCGCTCCGGGTGGGGCATCATCCCTACCACATTGCCTGCTTCGTTGCAGATGCCCGCGATTGAAAGCGCGCTGCCATTTGGATTTGAGGAATAGGTGAACACAATCTGCTTGTTTTCTTTCAATCTCTCCAGGGTTTTTTCATCTGCCATATACTTGCCTTCGCCATTGGCAATCGGAAGTGAAATCAGTTTTGGGTTTCGGGTTACAGGCAACGTGGATGGGCTAAGGAATGAAACATTTTCCATCAATTCAAGGCCAACCCATTTGCAGATGAATGTATTTGTATCATTCCTGGCAAGCGCGCCTGGCAGGAGGCCGGATTCAACAAGTATCTGGAAGCCATTGCAAACCCCCAGCACACGGCCGCCCTTTTTGGCAAAATCCCTGATTGCCTTGAGCGAAGGGGAAAACGCCGCAATCACCCCTGCCCGAAGGTGATCGCCATAGCTGAACCCGCCAGGGATATAAATCGCGGTGAAATCTCCTATCCTCTTTGGAAAATCAGTGTGCCAGACCAGCTCGGCGCCCAGTCCAAGAGATTTAAGGGCATTGACGCTGTCAAGGTCGCAGTTGCTGCCTGGAAACTTGACCACTCCAACAAGACCCTCACTATGGCTAGACATAGGATGAGTACTCCAAGGGCTAAAGCCCTTGGTTTCTGAATTGTGTATATCACCTGTGTCTCGCATTGTATGCACCTTGGGCTGCAAGGCGCAAACATACGTCTTACAGAAACCTGCGGGTGCGCTTCAAAAAGGTTAAGCGACCGACACCAGTTGCGAATACCGTTGGTGTCGGCTTTGGGTTTGCCCATACGTGCATCCTGTGCGCAAACCTCGCTTATACCTTTTTGTCCCACGCCTGAAAGCGTAGGTTTCGAGATATTTCGGAGCGAGGTTTGCGCTTGGGATTTGCATGATGCAAACCCGGCGCCCAAGCGATATTGGCAATCTCGATGGGCTTGGGTCGCTCCGGAATATCTCGGCGCACCCTTGAAGTATTCATAAAACACCTGCAAAACTATTGCACAAACCTATTGACTATTTAAAGTTTTTAATGGTAAATGTTCCCATGCTTCCTTATTTCGAGGTGCGGGCAGCCATAGCAATCGCATTCACCGCAGTGGCAACCTACTATGATTTGGCAAACAACAAGAACGTGCCGTCCATTCTCCTCTATGCATTTGTGGCAATCGGAGTGCTATTCAACCTGGTAACACTCACGGGCGAGCCCGTATATGCATTTGCGATACCATTGGCAGTGTTCGCCATGGGCTTCCTGTTCTACAGGTCAGGCCTGTTCGGAAGCGCCGATGCCTACACATTCACAGCCATCAGCCTGCTTATCCCCTATGCTGATAAACAGGCCTATTCCCTTGGCACACCTTACCCGTTCATTCTGTCGGTGATAACCGCCACCACCTTCCTCTTTGGGATAGCGATGCTGGCAAAGTTCATTCCCTATATCGTTAACCGCATCAAAAAGGGCGGGCTGAAGCTCTCAAATGAGCGCAAGCTGTCAACTGCCCTGATGGCCATTGCCCTTGTGCTCCTGGTCTATACCATTTCAAGGATACCCTTCCTTGCAGGCGGCCAGCTGGTTCTCATGGCTTTTGTGATTGTGATGGTGCTGTTTTTCACCATCTTCAGGGATGAGGTTATGGGAAGCTTTGTGGGTGAGATTGCCATTTCCAAGGTTGAAAATGAGGATGTGCTGGCAATTGAAAAGATGGACCCGGAAACCGTGAAAAAATTCAAGCTGCAGCCTTATGTGGATGAAACCATGATGAAAAGATTGAAAGACAGCGGGCTGGCGACCGTGCCGGTGTATACAAAACTGCCTGCCTTTGAGCCATATATTTTGATTGGGCTGGTTATTTCATTATTCGCCGGCGATGTGTTCTTCTTTCTGGCTGGATTGTAGGAAGGCCTTGGTTTGACCGGGATTAACCGAACCAGCACCCACCACCGCTCCAACGACCGCGCAAACGAAATAATTTTAAATAGAATCATGCATAATATGTGTATTATGTGTAATTAATTAAACCGCCTGAGGTGATATTGTGGCAACCATGACATTGGCAATCCCTGATGAACTCAAAAAAGAAATGGACAGCTTATCAATCATTAACTGGAGCGCTGTTGCAAGGGAAGCATTCTCTGAGAAGATAACTAAATTAAAACTTTTGGAATCGCTGACCAAAGACAGCAGATTGACAGACAAAGACATTGAGGAATTGGGGAAAAAAATCAAAGCCGGCATCGCGGAAGCGCATAACAAGTACAAAAATAAAAAGGTATGATTATGGAGCTTGTTGTGGACACAAATATCCTTCTCGCAGCACTTCTTAAACCATCAATGACGCAAAATTTAATCTTTTCAAAGAAAATAGAGTTATTTGCCCCTGAGCATTGCCTGGGAGAAATACAAAAATATTCTTCCGAGTTTGCCAAGCGCATGGGAAAATCTGAGGCAGAATTCGCACTTGCGGTTTCTTTGATATTTACAGAAGTGAAAATAATCCCGAGTGAAGGATATGAACAATTTAAAGAACAATCCGAATCAATTTTGACCGATAAGGATGATTGGCCGTTTATTGCACTTGCATTAGGAAAAAAATGCCCAATCTGGAGCAATGACAAAGGATTCAAGAAACAAACTGCGGTAACGGTTTATTCCACTTCTGAATTGATTATGGTGCTCAAATGAAATCCCATACAGAATATCTCTGGTTCAACACCGCCAAAAGGGTTGATTTTGTCAACATAACCCACCAGGTAGAGGAAGCGGTGGAAAAATCAGGGGTGAAAGACGGGCTTGTTTTGGTCAACCCAATGCACATAACCGCTGCAGTCTATGTAAATGACGCAGAATCTGGTCTGATTGATGATTTCAAGGAATTGCTGGAGAAACTGGCGCCTGCTGGCAAAAATTATCACCATCACCATACAGGAGAAGACAATGCAGATGCGCACCTGAAGCGCACACTCCAGGGCCACCAAGTTACGATGGCAATTACAAACGGAAAGCTTGATTTAGGACCCTGGGAGCAAATCTATTATGCCGAATTCGACGGCATGAGAAAAAAACGTGTTCTGGTTAAGATTATTGGTGAATGAACGAGCGCATTTTTCAGATTTTAATGAAAAGCCAGCCCAAAACAGCACCCACCACCGCACACACTAGGTTGCTCGTTTCCTTGGTGCCTATGCCCTGCTCTTCCAGGATGCCCGCGACGCTGTCGGCAAAGCTGCCCGTGAAACCTATGATGGTGATGGGAAGAAGCTGCGCAATTGGCAGTCCATATAGATAGCTAGCCACCAGCCCTATCAGGAGCGCGCCATCAAAGCACATCAGGAGGCCGAATGCGCTCACCGCGCCGCTGGTTCCCTTCTTGGCTGGCTTGAGCGTGGCAAGGGAGACCGGCTCTGCCTGGCTGAGCACGCCAAGCTCTGAGCCGAACTTGTCGCTCATTATGCCTGCCACTGCTCCCACATAGGCGCCCATGCCAATGGTTGGCGAGAGAAACACAGCCACCAGGGGCACAATGCCGTTGGAAAGCACATTCTTCCAGCCCCGTTCATGCTCATAGATGCCCAACTCCTTCTTTGTCTGGTAGTCGTATTTGGTGACAAACACGCCTGCCACCAGGAAAACAAGCATGAGAAGGAGGGCATTCAGGCCTGCGATTGCATAGAGCAGGACACCTAGTACCACTGCCGCCACAAGGGCGTCAACATTCAGCAGAAGAATCCTCATAACGCATCCATTCGAACAATATTGGACAATAGTATTAGAGATAGTGAAAATAAACATTAAATACCATACGAGAGAAATATTTGCATGGAAGAGCCTCCAAAGAGAGTTGTTTTCATCGCAATAGCAATGCGCTCCATTCTCACTATCATAATAGCAGCCTGCCTGGGCACCCTTATCCTCACCACCGACACCTGGACGGTGGGAGCTGCCATAGCCATATTCGCAATCGCCTTCATTTCAAGGGATATATTGCTGGTTTATGAATTGAGTCCAAAGTTCAAAGTGTGAACAGTAAACCCTGAACTTTATGACCGTAAGACCTTAGGACTTAATGGTCAGGAGTCTGGGGTCGGGAGTTTGGAAACCCTAAAGGTCTAGAGTC
>Ga0066635_10000334_pt1 | contig 13314 bp, 10 predicted proteins | sample CryGeyCG2014_300_2_FD_59503 | JGI IMG/M metagenome (GOLD analysis project Ga0066635, IMG submission 59503) | Groundwater microbial communities from aquifer - Crystal Geyser CG06_land_8/20/14_3.00 | ecosystem: Environmental > Aquatic > Deep subsurface > Groundwater | place: USA: Utah: Grand...
CCTTATACAATAATGGCTCGCCAATGCCGTCAATATGAGCCTCAACATCATCAACTTCCTTGTATTCAGCAACTTTATCAAAAAAATCCAGTAAGTAATTCAGTTCAACCTCGTACGTGTTAGACTTCTTGGAGGACAATCCTTCATCCACGCTGCAGTAAACGCAGTTCAAAGGGCATCCGCTCACAGGCCGGACCTGCAATAAATTCGTTCCCCTGTCAATAATTCCAAAAACCTGCACACCAATCAAAGGAATGCCTGAATCCTTCATTATTATGAAATGATTCCTCATAATAATGACCTTAAAAGTAAAGAGAACACTAAACCAATGCCCAATACAACACCCAACAATAATGCCAATAATTGCACTCCAACTTCCTTCTGGCTTGCCATTCCAAAAGTTAAATCCCCCAAACCCATACTGTTAACCATTTGAGAGGACAATAAAGCGAATTGCTTGGAATATTCCAGAAATAATAATGCAGTTGCCGGGTCAGATTCCTTAAAAGTCTGCGAATACTCATAATAGGATATTGCAATAATAGGAATCAAACCATTTGACTGGACAAGATTAATATTCTCCCTTGCCAATTTATCGGACAATTCAATCCTTTCATCCACAACTTCCTCAGTCACACCCCTTAACTGCATGGCAAGATTAGCATTAGCCAAAGACCTTAAACTTTCAAAAATTGAATAAATGTAATTACCTCCATTATACGCTTCCTCACTAATTCCCAGCAAGTCCCACGCATTATCAGTATAATAAGAAGATTCAACAGATTCAGCATAAGTAATCATGTCACCAGCAGTTTCAATGCGCGCAAGAGCCAAATCCTTCAACAAGTCCTGGCTGAATTCAATGCTTAAATTATCATTAAAAGAATCCTTCAAATCAAGCCAAGTATTGCTAGTTTCCAAACGCACATACATGAAAGCAAGATTATACAACGCGTCAGGAATATCACTCTCATTATAATAATCCACAGCAGCATTATACAACTCCCTTGCCTCAAAATACCTGTCAACCGCGATATTCACGCTTTCCAAATCATTAATGTGATTCAGAATGAAAGGATTGTTAATCTTCACCCCGAAACTGTTAATCTCATTATTCGCAAAACTCAGCAAATTATGCACGTACTCATTAGTGCCGGTCTCAAAATAATTAACCAAATAATAAGTATACAATGTAAGAATTCCCGAATTCACTGCGTAACTCGCAGCACTGTAATAACTATTATTCAGGAATAATCCAAGAGTATTATTCCTCTGCAATTCCACTGAATCAATCAAAGACTGAATAATTAATGCATTATCATATGACAAATTAGCATTATCATACGCTATTAATAATTCATCATACAAATCATCAGAATAATTCATCAAATCCTCGCTCATGGGCTTCATGAATTCATTAAATTCATTAAAATTAATCTCATCATCCAGTTCTGAAAAAAATATGCCTGTGAAGTACCCGAACGCGTCCCTGACAGTTCCAACTTCAACAACATTCATTGAAAGAGTAGTGTTCTCCAATTCCCTTAACTGCCCCAAAGGCACTAAGAAAGTTTTAATCCCTTCCTCCTGCGCTGCCAATGCCTTCTCAGGCAAACCACCAATGCTGCCAATGCTGCCGTCAGGATTCACAGTGCCAGTCATTGCAACACTCTTATCAGTAGTGTACCCGGACAATTCGCACATTGTAAGAACAGTCATTGCAGCGCCCGCGCTCGGGCCTCCAATCATCGGGAACTCACCCCTTATAGTGTAAAAAAAATCCTTATCAGAACAATCACTGCCAATCATTTCACAGGCAACCTCCTTAGCTAAGCGGGCACTAGCCTGCGTGTCAATCTCAGTCAAAGGAGTAGTATCAATGTAAACGTTCCCGCTTCCTGCCTTAACCTGAACATTTAAATCAGCAACAACCCCAAGATAATCACCAGTGCTTGACACCCTCACGCCGATAATAATAGAATCAGCGCAGAAACCGGCACTTATTAATGCCAAAAAAATAATAAATAATAACTCCTTCCTCATAAAACAAAAACATAAACACTTACCTATTTTATAATTTTTGATTAATTTTTAAACATTAATTTTTGACTCTGAACCTAATAATTCACGATTCTCATCAATTATTTTCTGAGCATTTATTAAAACATTGTCAGCATCAATTAATGACGTGCCAGCCATTTCTAAAGGGCTTTTGGTGATTAACTCATCAATCATATCATCCAATTTATTGCCAAATAACCTATTAAAATACTTGCTGGATTTAATGCCTTCAAGCCCAGTGCCCTCAATCTTAATGTCCCTTAACTCATTATGGGCTTTTTCGCGGACTGCGCCGAGTTTAACAGCCTCCTGAAGAAGCTCTGTCTGGAAAATCTCAGACTTATATTCATCAATCTCTTTTAACATACGCTTCCGGTCAATCCTAATCCCTCCCTCGCTAGACATGATATAATTAAAGCTGCTGAGAATTGAGTCTGCAATTAATAATAATTCATTAAAATCATAATCTGACAGTGAATGTTTTTCCCTGACTGAAGTAAGCCTTCCGGGAATCATGCGGGCAAGACCCTTAATACGCTCACTCTTATTAGGATTTGTCTTATAAGGCATAGCACTTGAACCGACTTGCGAAGACTTAAAAGGCTCAGACCATTGGCGAAGAGCTTGTCTGAAAACAAGAGTATTAGAGAAGTTGCTGAGAGTTTGGCCAAGACTTGAAATAAAACCAGAATATTCAAGAACGCTCTCTAAATTATCAATACAACCAACATAATCAATTAACTTATCCAGAGTTATAGAGAAATAACGCCCAACAGTGGTTATCTGAGCTGGCTGCAAATGAGTCCTGGCAAGATAAGGAGCGTCCCTGAAACCCTTAATAGTCTCAAGCTCGTCAAAAGTAATCTTCTGTTCCTCAGCAGACAATTCTTTCTGTTCTTCTGTTAGTACTGGTTCTTTAATCTTATCAGCCATGTTATAAACAGCATTAACAAGTCCTTTCTTGAAAGAATCCTTAACCTTGGACAAATCAGCAATTGATTCAGTGAATTCATTTGAAGCATAACGTGACAAAGGGTTAACCCATTTGCCTGATGGAACAGGCTCGCATAAATAAGCATTAATAATACCATCAAGAAGCATAAATAATTCCGGGATTTCGATTCTACGAACAACAGAGTCAGCAATTGTTCGATGACAAATATCATCAGCGCCATTAATAAATAATGCAGTATTCCTGGCCAGCATTAAGGAATAAAGATTATCAACAGTTTTATTATCACACTTATTTCTGATTTTATCAGCAATAGAAATTAAGTAATCGCTTAATTCTGCATCCTGCTCACGACGATAAATCTGTGAATTAATAACAAAATAAGGCATCTCAAGATTATTCATAATCTTTTTAGAAAATTCAAGGGCTTTCTCAACAGAACCAAACAATTCAATAGAATCACTGCTAGTGCCTATGGCTCCTGAAACAAGCTTACCTTTAGGATTAAACAAACCAACATCCAAACCAGTGCCTGAAATTTTATGAATTATATACTCAAGGGCTTCACGCTGCTGAAGCACGCGACCATTATCATCAACATCCATACTCGTAAAACCAGCATGAATATACTGAGCCGCAGTAGGGCACAACTCGCTGAGGTACTTTATCCCAGCATTAATATCATGATGCGTTATCCTCTCATACTCTTTAAACTTGGACACAAGCAAGTCATCAACAACAACCCTGCAAATCTCGTCATAAGCCTTTTGCGGAGCAAAACCAATATCAACGAATACCTTTATCTGGGTTTTCCAGATTTGAACCCATTTAGCAAACTTATTCTTAGTACTATGAATTTCATTAATAATATTACTCGAATGACTCGCAATAGGTGAAAAATAAACCATTAAAACATACCACCTTCATTCACTTCTTAATCACCCAGTTACGTAAAGAGCAAAACCCAACTCTTCCATCTCCTTCAAAACATCATTCAAGCTTGGCAGGTCAAAGAATTTCCTGCCAATTACTTTGTCCAATACTTCATTGCACACAGCACCATACATCCAACCCCATAACCTGTTAAAGTCAGGTTTAAGTTTTTTCGGGAACAATCCATCACTTCTCATATCTTCTCTCCAATCAGGACCATTATTCTTATATTTTGAAATCATCTTTGCCCATTCAGCATCCTCCTTATTATGATACTGCCTTGCAGGTTCTTTACTAACCTGAAACTTTCCCCTGCCACCCCTGCTTTCATCAAGAGTTCCCAAATTATCCCCAATCCCTGGACCATTATTCCAAATGAATTCTAATTTTCCATCATAATCCACAATGTCTGCTAACTTCCAAATCCTGGTTATTTCCTTATTAGCCTCATTTAAAACAGTCTCTAATTGCTGAAACTGGTCTTCATTCAAACCGGAAATGGTTAATAATTCATCACGACTTCTGACCATTCTATCACCAGTTTCTTCAAACTTGGTTGTGAAATCATATATTGGCTTTGGCAATACAGTTCCTGGTTTAGGCATTTCATCTAAACCAATATCTGCAGGCACTAATCTTCCATCAGCCAATTTTTCAAAAACGCTGCTCCCCAAAGGCAAAGCATCCCTGTAAATGCACTCAAGAGGAGGCAAATAATTATTTAACCTGCCCTGATTCTGCTTAAAAAAAGAATAGTCATATTTCCCATTAACAAAGTCCGGCTTGTACACGTTCACTAATTTAACCTGCATTATATTAGACGGACCTTCTAATTCTCTTAACCTCTTAACCTCCCCATCTTCAACCATACCTTCATAATGAGTAAAATAACCCTTTTCTTCAAGCGCTTCAAAAACTACAGCACCCAATAACATATTCGAATAATTCCTATAATTAACCTTATCGGGCATTCTGCCCCAATCCTTAACACTGTAATAATTAGTTCCAATCATCCAGCCCAGTCCCATTTCATTCTTCATTGGCGGATTAATAACAAGCAAATTTTTAGAGCTTCCTTCATAAATTCCTGATTTCATCTTATCACCATCCATTAAATTTAGGATTAAGAAATTATCCCTTCTTTTTAAAACAATTGTTTAACTGCGCAGTGATAAAAAAATTAGGAGTGTAATCAGAAGCCAATCTCAAGTACTCGTCACAGCAAAAATTACTTGCTCTGTCCGCCTGTGGCTTCATCACCTTACAAATCCTATTATTACAAGAATGTTTATAAATACTTTTTTAAAACGCGGCAAAATTCCCTTAAAACAAGGAATATTTATGCAAATTTTAAGCGATAAAGGACTAATAATCAAAACCAAAAATTACAATATAGGGCTGGATACTGCCTCCTCTGATTGCGATTGCTGCTTCTTATCGCACGCTCACACAGACCACTTGTTAAAAACTGACAAGAAAGTTTTATGCAGTGAGGAGACAAGAATATTGTCAAAAATCAGAGGCAGGGAAGTAAGAGTTATGCAGGCGCCTAAGAATATAAAATTATTCAATTCAGGGCACATACTCGGCAGCAAAAGCTTACTAATTGAAGAGGATGGTGAGAAAATATTATTCACAGCGGATTTCTGCCCCAGAACGCGCGGATTCATGGAAGGATTCAAAACAGTAAAATGCGACTCATTAATTATTGAATCCACTTTCGGGAGGCCGTACTTCATATTCCCGGATTTCGAAGAAGAGATGAAGAAGGCAAAAGATTTTGCAAAAGACAACATTAAGAAGGATTATTTGACAGTTTTAATGGGCTACCCATTGGGCAAAATCCAGCAAATCCAGCACTACTTCAAAGATTATGAGAAAACTATTCACCCTGACTTGAAAGTTTACAATGACGTGCATGACAGTTTCGGCGTGAATCTTGGAATATTCAACGGCTTGGAAGAAAGCGACTTATTATTCACGCCGTTAATGAAAACCAATAATGAATACTTCAATAATATAAAAAGAATGAGAGGGGTTAAGTTTGCAGTGTTCAGCGGCTGGAACATCATACCTTCTTACAAAGACAGGTTCAGCGCTGATGAAGGGTTCACGATAAGCGACCACGCAGATTTCAAGGAATTATTAAACACAGTGCATGAAAGCAAGGCAGAAAACGTTTACGTGCACCACGGGAACTGCAAAGAATTCGTAAACATACTGAAAGCAGAAGGAATTAATGCAGAAAAAGTATAAAAAAGCAAAAATTTACTTATTTAACTGATGAATAATTTAATATTGCTCAGCACTGCATGTTATTTCAGAAAAAATGACGACATGAATAATATTATTAAGAGAATTCTGAAACCTGAACATTCTGTTAATGGTTATGGATTAGCACTGCTAACCCCTGATGAATTAATGAATTTCCAGCCGTGCAATGAAATTATTGAATTGTCGCAGAATTATTATAATACTCTTCATGCGCCTGCAAAAAAAGTGGCTTACAAAAATGACCTGGAAACTGACAAATTATTAAACAAATTAAAAATGTTAAGCACGCAGTTAAACATGAAAAACATAACTTTCCACTACAACACTGTTGAAGATTTTGAATACTTGGTTAATAATCTTAAAAATTTCAGCATAAGCCTTGAAAATCAAGGAATAAAAGACGGGAATAATTCAGGACTGGAAGAATTACTGGACACTTACCCCTCAATTTACTTAACTTTTGACGTGTGCCATGCTATAGAATTCGGAAAGGAGGAAGCAGACAAAATAATAAAAAAATATGATTACAAGATTATGGAAACGCACTGGAGTTATTCCGGAAGCAATTTTAACCATGACAGTGCAGCAATAATGCTGATGGAAATTAACTACATGCTCAAATTAATAAAATCATTGGACAAACCAGTCCTCATAGAAGTTGATTTAAGAGAATCAAGCAAGCACTCATTCATAATCAGGAAAGAAATACAATTACTGAAATCATTTTAACTTATTCCAGTTTGACTCATAATAAGTTGCATCACCCTCGTCATCAACAACTGCAATAACTGCGGACTTCCTCACACTATGAGCTACTCTCATCATTTTGGAATAATCCCTCCATGAAAACTTGGCGCTCTCCTTAAAGCATGCAATTAACCACTTCGCATGCCCGCTGCCCGGCTTAACTCCCTTGTCATAAACCCTGAAATCAAAACCATACTTTAAGGCAGTCTTGACTACGAAGCCTGCACTTTTCAAATCATTAAAAACTGCAAACCTCATCCTGAAATTATTCTCCTTACTAACTGCTTTCCTCATGAAAGCATCACTGCTTAAAATCTTGCCCCTGCTCCTTACTGCAATCTTATCCTTGCTAACCAAATACGTTGCCTCAACAAAGGACAATTCCAGAACTGCTTTGTTAAGCGTTCCAATACTGCCTTTTGAATGAACAGAATTCGCATTACTGCCATCACTTATTATTACCTTGTCACCTATTAATTCAGAAACTATTTTCATACTAATTATTTACTAACCTGCTTATTTTATTTCTTTCTCAAGAACAAGTAAGACAATAATAACACTAAACTTACCCCCAGAATGAACGCGGCACTGCTCCCTGCCTGAACAACCATTCCAACAACATTATTAGAGTAATAAGTAACATTCCCAGCCATACTAATCCCCTTGCCTGCCATGCTCACCATGAACTCGTCAACATTAAAATTTTCATGAATAATCATTAAATCATTCAATACGAACGTTATGCTGTCGCCAGGGTTTAACTTAATGGTTGAATTGTCAATCTCATTCAGCGCTGACAATTGCACAAAGTATTCATTAATTCTTGAACCATTATTCACAATAGTAACTTTAGTATTATTATTGAAGAAAAAATCCGGAACTATCAACTCACCGCTGTAGCACTCGCCAAAATTTTTAACAGCAAAATTATCATCAACAAGCGCCTTATCATTGCACACATTAATTGACTCGCTCTTGAAATACAAACTCAAATCACTGCCTGAAATATTCGCCAAATTAAGAGTAATATTCACGCTCTCATCAGGCATTAACACCAAATAATTACTCTTATTGTCATAACTCCATTTTAAGAAAGTATTATACGCGTTATCCTTAACACCAGTATTGTGCACGTTCACAATAACTCCTGCATTATCCTCTTCGCAGTAATCATTACTGCTAGTGTAAACAGTTACTTTCTGCGAGTCGCAGTTCAAAACTTCGTAACTTACGGGAATAATTTTCTCTCCTGCAAGAGCAGAATTAACAGTAATTCCGCGGACTTTCAGTCCAGTATCATCACATAAAGTTGTAACATTTACCGGAACACTAATTTCCTCGCCAGGATTCAAACCAGCACTTTTAACTCCTAATTTTAAGTATTCACTATTTGTTGAAACAGTGTAATTATCAAAGTGCGCGCCAGTATTTTCCAGAATGAAAAAATGCTCCTTTAACAAGCCCTCGCAGATTTTGAAATCATTAATTTCATAATTGAACGAGTCGCAGTTAGTCACGTTCAATTTAGCATTAACGCTTTCATTTATTAAAGAATTCCACACTTTAACGCTAATCTTATTATCATTCAAACCCTTAGGAGTGAAAAATAAATCAAAATTTTCACTGCTTCCTTTTGAAATATTCGCAGAGAACAAATCATTATTAACTTCAATGTTCAATAATTCATCATATTGTCCATTATTTTCAACATTCACTGAATAACTGCCTGCTTCATTCAGGCAGTAATGATTGCCTGCTGAAACGCTTATATTCGCGTGATGGCAGTTTTCCACACTGAAAGGGTAAGAGTAAGTTTTCTCGCTGCCCTTCGAGTCGCTGATAACAATATTAAGATTATAGTTCCCTGTGAACGGCAGGAAAGTTTCAAAACTTAAAACTGACAATTCGCCTTTCTGCAGGAAAAAATTTGAAGGTGTCTTTAATTCGGTGAAAATTCCAGCGTTGCCTTCAATGCTGACGTCATAGTAAACTGTTGAATCATAATTATTCACAATATTAATATTGTCCCTGAATACTGATTCGCTGCACTCGCTTAAAGCATGAACTATTGAAAAAGAAGATAATAATAAAATAATAAAAAGGGATTGTTTTGAAAACATTAAAAATCCCTCCTGTTGCCCCTCACTTCCAGTATTTTAATTCAACCCTTGACTGGTTAAAAGCTCTGATTCCAAGGAATACTAATGCTCCTATCAATGCAACTGACAGCACTAATGCTCCAACGCTTCCCGCCTCGCTGAGGGTGATTAAACCTGTTAATCCGCCAGGACCGTAACTCATTGTCAGGTTGCCCCTGTCAACCACGCCCCCGTTAGCCAATACTTGGTAAGTTAAAACTTCATCAATTTTATTTTCAGGTTTTGCGTACACGTAAAACTTGCCGTCCTCACCGTTAAGCAGCGTGATGGATGAAGGGCTTATCTGCAATTCCCCGTTAAAACTGCCAGTGCTTAAAGTGTAAGTAGTAGTGGCTCCTTCAAAATTTTTAACCAATACTTCAAAAACAGCGCCTTCATTGCCTGACAATTCCTGCATTGTCTGGTTAAGCACGATTGTGGAGTTTTCATAATTCTTCCCGAGCACTGTCAGGGTGAAATCATCACTCGCGCAGTCACTAGTTGTTAATGAGCACATAGTGGCAGTCACTGCATAAGCGCCGGTTTTTGAATTGTCAACAATTACTACTGGCACAGTTATGCTTGCTGACTGCTCAGCACCCAAGTAATAGTCCTTGTCAAGCGATGCGTAATTGCTGCTAATTTTCACGTTAAACCAGTCAGCAGTGTTTCCCTTATTCTTAATTGTTAATTTATTATCAGTATTATTTCCCTGCTGAACCTGCTCAAACTTATTATACCATCTCACGTAAGGTGTGAAGCTTAACTGTTCAACGTAAATAGTTGTCACTTTGCCGGCAATTAATGAGCCGTCCTCGCTTAAAATGTTAAGAGTGAACGGCACTTCATCAGCGCCTACTGGGGCTTCAAAAGTAATAGTTTTAGTCCTGCTATCGCCAATGTTTAAGCTGAACGAGTTGCCGGTAATGGTTTCATCACCAGAAGAATATTCAACTCTTACTCTTTCGTCAAAATCACCAGTATTTTTAAGCGTGAAACTAACAATTACTTCATCGCCCTCCATTATATTGCTTGGAGTAATCTTATAACTGAGGATGCTTATTTCATGGGTTAAATCGCGCGCCTGGACTGTAATCATTTTTGACACAGTGCTTAACGTTGCGCTTCCGTGGATTAATTTAATGGTTAACAATTTAGAAGGACTGTCTCCTTCAACAGCAGTTAATGAAATTGTCCCGTCAGCACTATTACCTGGCTGGATAAGGCTCGTTGTGAAACTAATACTCGTTTCCAAACCAGATTCCGCATTAACAGTGTAAGATGCAGGGTAATCTCCCGTATTCTTAACTGTAAAAGTGCCGTCCTTAGTCTGCTCCTCTTTTGCAGTGCAGTCAGCAAAAGTCAAAGTGCCTTTCACACTTATAGCTTCAGGGCTTCCACCCATCCATAACTTCACGAAACCCGCAGGCATCAAATCAGGGCTTGAAGGGGTTGTGCTTAAAACTTTCACAACAAACAAGTTAGCGCCCTGGATTAATGGGCTTGTGAAAGTAACGCTCGTTGCAGTGGAATTATCCAAACCCACAAATAAACTGTCAGTGGAGTCAGCATTTCCCAAGCCGTTAATGCTTGGAGTGTAAAAACCAACGCTGTAAGTCACATTCTCTGGAGTGTTCTCCTTTTCAATAACGTAATCAGCAGTTAATGAACCTGCACTCGTGAATACTGAACTCACTCTTAAATTGGAATTCCTCTGAAGTGACGAGTCATAATTGAATTGTGCAGCGTCAAGTATTTTGCCGTTAATTAACAATTGCACTGTGTAAGTGCCGTTCGCTAATCCTGAAACTGCCCTTTCAGCGTAATATGCCCCGTCAAGCAATAAATTGTCAGGATTTTCATAATTGCTCAAATATTCTATGCTGCTTTCACTTAAGTAAGTGGAACTTACTTCTGGGTCGCTGCCCACTTTGTAATATCTTAATTGTAGACTGGACTCAGCAAGAGTGCCCTGCCCAGTTGTATGGTCAATAAAACCATAAATTGTCAAAGCATCACCAGAACCCAAAGGGGTGGTTAACACTTCAACACTCCCAGTGTAAATAGGATCAGCACAAAAACCCAATCCTACAAATGAGAGCATTAATACTGAAAATAAAAATTTCTTCATTCCATTATCAACCTCGCGAAAATTAACTCTTTTCAAAGTAATGAAAAAAGTTAAAAAATTATACTTAAAAACGTTTCGATACAAAGAGATTATAATTTCCTTTCCTAACCCTATGCAACTAAAGTTTTTTCTGGCTCCATGCCACGAATACTATTCTTTTGCTGACAAACTTGTTAATGTACATTGGGCGGTAAGGCAAATCATTTGTTATATTCTTAATATTTTTTACTATTTCAGAAACAGTCATGTCTTTTTTCTTATCATGCTTCAAAGTGCTCTCAGCCCTGATTACTGCATTATATTTTTTATTCTTAATTTCCTTATCACCAACTATTACAATGTAAGGAACCCATTTGCTCTTTGCATCAAACACTTTCTTGCCCAAATTAGTGCTCCTGTCATCCACTCCAACACGGATTTGATGCTTCTCCAATTCTTCGCTGAGTTTTATTGCATGCTTTAATTGCTCATCATTCACTGGTATTATCCTGATTTGTTCCGGCGCCAACCATAAAGGAAGCATTGGTGCTTTCCCTTCATTCTCATCATACACTGTATTCTCCAGCACTAAATACATGCATCTCTCCAAACTCCCGATTGGTGCTGTATGAATAATATAGCAAGGCTTTCTTTTCCCGTCATTATCCAAATATTTAATGTCAAACCTTTCGCCGTCTTTAACGTCCAATTGCAACGTGCTTACCTGCACGTTTGCGCCGTCCAAACCTATTGCTTGATATTCATTCTTGAACGCGTAATAATGGCTCATTTTAGGCATAATTTTCACGAATGTCGGGCATTTCATTTTCTTGCTTATCCTCTTGAAATAATCTTTGTATTTGTCCCAGTATTCCTCCACCACTTCCCAGCCCAGCACCCACTTATCACCTATTAAGTTCTTAAGCATATTGTCAAAATTGTAACATAATTCCTCTATTTTGTCAGTGCTTTCTTTCTCTGTCTTGGTAAACACGTGTATGTCAAGCATATTAAATGCCCTTAAACGCTTCAATCCTACTGTCTCCCCTCTTTTTTCAAGCCTGAAACTCGGCGCTTCTTCATAAATTGCAAAAGGCATCTGCTTGTAAGTAATGTTTAATTTTTTCAGCATTGGAAAGTTCAACGGATCGCTTGCATACCTGAGTATGAATTCTTTTTTCTCGCTTAAAATTTTATAATCCTTTTCATGAAAATCTGAAACTAACTCCTGTATTATCTTATCTTCCGGGTCGAACATTAAAGGATTGTATAATTTCATGCAACCGAGTTTTAATGCACTATTATACAAAGTATAATCTTTCAACAAGTCAAAAATTAAAGCACCATTAGGATAACATCTTAAATTTCCAACATCACTTTCAGGAACGTAATCATACAATTCTAATTTTCTCATTAATTCAACATGCTTCGGCGCCGCCTTTGCAATATTGCCGGCAATTTCATTGCGCACAAAATGATGAAGCATTCCAACTCTTTGCTCCTTACTCTTCCACAATTTTGCATTCTTCCAATCCTTCTCAGTTATTTCCTCAACATCCCCTTTAGAAGATATCAAAAAGAACTTGTTGAACTCGCTTCCCTCCTTCCGCTCCTTCTCGCCAGTAGGTTTAGAATTCACTGCAGTGAACTCCCTGCTCAACTCGGCTAATGGATGCCCTTTGCATTTGATTTCGAATTTTTTGTACCAGCCGAATGGTGCGCGCAAAACTTCAAAATCCTCCTTCAATAATTTTTCCGCTTTCTCCAGAACTTCCACAGCAGTTTTAGGGTTGGCTAATTCAGAACTCAGGTGCGCGTAAGGATACAAAACAATCCTGTTCGTCTTAACCTGCTTAATAATATTCTTAATCTCATCAACCAATTTAGCAACAGTGCCGTCAACATTCTTCTCATCCACTTTTTCAACGCTGGAGAATACGACTAAGCAGTCCTTCATGCCCTCTTTCTTCTTCTCCACATCCTCAGCACTTTTGAGCGCTTTCTTTGTGGGCTCGAAATTAATATAATCCGAATGAATAGCAAGTATTCTCATACTAACACCCCTACATTTAATGCTTTATTAATTTTTTGAGAAAAAA
>Ga0066635_10000339_pt1 | contig 13250 bp, 13 predicted proteins | sample CryGeyCG2014_300_2_FD_59503 | JGI IMG/M metagenome (GOLD analysis project Ga0066635, IMG submission 59503) | Groundwater microbial communities from aquifer - Crystal Geyser CG06_land_8/20/14_3.00 | ecosystem: Environmental > Aquatic > Deep subsurface > Groundwater | place: USA: Utah: Grand...
AAATAAAACAATTTCTGTCTTCCCTGCCCCAACCCCCTCCCAAACCAACCACCTTCATTAAAAGCAACAAACGACTGAATTATCTGAAAGCCAGCGCCATATTGATCATCCCATGGATTAAGAAAAGCCAAGAGCCTTCTTTTCCTATATCCCTCTCCTGCTAAAAATTTATAAGCAAACGGGATAAGAAATAATATCATGCCAAAAAGATAACTTTTTTTTGCACCAGCAGCAAACAACATAAACCATGTAATTACAGCTATCATTGCAGCTGCCCCAAAATCTTTTTGGGAAAGAATTGCTCCAGCCACAACAAACATAACAAGAAGATGCGGCACAATTCCTATAGTAAAAGACCTTATCTTATCTGCTTTTTTCTCAAGTGAGTATGCAAGAAATAAGATCATAGCAACCTTTGCCAATTCAGAAGGCTGAAATGCAAGAGGACCAAGCCTAATCCAGCGGGTTGCTCCTCCTATTGTCTTGCCGATTCCAGGAACAAAAACCAAAAAAACAAGGGCAAGAGATACAAACAAAATAGGGTAAGCAAGTTTGAAATAAACCCTATATGGAATTTTCACCAATGCTGCCATTAACAAAAAACCAAGTGCCGCAAATACAATTGTACGCTTTAAGTAAAAATAGCTATCTCCAAAACGGTCCTGTGCAAGCACAGCACTTGAGCTATAAACCATTGTAATCCCAACTCCAACAAGGAGGATGGTCAAAAACAACAGCCAAGAATCAAAATGCGATTTTCTTATTTCTACTGATTCCATATTATAACTCGTTGTGCTTTTAAGCGATGTGAGCTCAACAACTAATGCTCATCGCTCAATTAATCTATGAACTGCACTTTTAAACGTATCACCTCTTTCTGCATAATTTTTAAACATATCGAAACTAGCACATGCTGGTGAAAGCAAAACAACGTCACCTTTAACAGCTTCTTTATGTGCAATTCTCACAGCGTCATTCATATCATTTGCAAAAACTGTTTCAGTAAAATCTCCTATTTCGTCTTTTATCCGATCTCTAGCTTCCCCAATCAAAATCATTTTTTTTACACAGCTCGATATCAAACTTGCCAAAGATTTATAACCAGTGCCCTTATCCTGCCCACCTGCAATAAGGATAACTCCTTTTTCAAAGTTAGTTAACGCCGCTCTAGTAGCTCCAATATTAGTGCCTTTTGAATCATCATAATACTTAACTCCATCTATCTCACATATAAATTCAACCCTATGAGAAAGACCATTGAAATTTCTTACTGCCTCACAAACTTTTTTTTCATCTAATCCGCAGATATTGGCCACAACCAAAGAAGCTAAGATGTTTTCATAATTATAACTTCCCTTTAGCTTTGTTTCCCCTATATCCCAGCTTTTTACCGAACCGTTAAGATCTCTTGTATAAAATTTGTTTTCCTTAATATCCTTATGAACATTAAATGGTATGTATTTCCCTTTTAAGTTTCTTATTTTGGTTGTGATGTTTTCATCTTCCTGATTATAAATTCCACAGCCAGATTCAGATGCCATATAAAGCAGTTTCATTTTAGTATCTAAATATTCATCAAAAGATGCATGGCGATCAAGATGATCAGGAGTAACATTGAGCAACACCGCTATTTTTGGAGATAACGAAGGGGTTGTTTCCAGCTGATAACTACTGACCTCAACCACTACCCACTCGCTATCATTTGCCTCATTAACCAAACTTGTGAGCGGAGTTCCTATATTTCCACCAACACAAACCTTTTTTCCGCATGCGGAAAAAATATATCCTATTAATGAAGTGGTGGTAGTTTTACCGTTTGTTCCGCTAACAGCTATCATAGGTGTCTTTATCTCCTGAATTGCCAGCTCCATTTCTCCATAAACCGGAATATTTTTTTGCCCAGCATGTTTTAAGATTTGTATATTAAGCGGCACGCCCGGGCTTACAACTATAAAGTCTATCTTCTTTGCTGGAAGATCGTTGCTCCCAAATAAAAATTCTATTGGATATCCATTAAAACTTTCTATCTCTTTGCTAAAATCAGACTGCTTACATTTATCAGCTATAATAACATTTGCACCACGGTCTAATGCAAATCTAGCAGAAGCAATTCCAGATCTTCCAAACCCTATAATAAGTATGTTTTTGCCTTTGAATTCCATTCTTCTTTATCCTAACGTAACTTAAAGGTTGTAAGACTTATCAATGCCAGAACAAAAGCAATAATCCAAAATCGAACAATCACTTTTGACTCTGCCCATCCTTTTAATTCAAAATGATGATGAAGCGGAGCCATCTTAAAAACTCTCTTGCCTGTTAATTTGAATGAAACAACCTGAGTAATAACAGATATGGTTTCTAAAACAAAAGTTCCCCCAACCAGAACCAACAGAAATTCGTTCTTTGTTACAACAGATACATATCCCAAAACAGCACCCAAGGGAAGCGAACCAACATCTCCCATAAAAACAGATGCGGGTTGTGAATTATACCAAAGAAAACCTATGCACGCCCCAACAATTGCGCCACACATAACAGTTAGCTCTCCGCTTCCTGATACAAAAGGCACAGAAAGATACGAAGCAATAACAGCATGCCCTACAATATAAGAAATTCCTGCGTAGGTAAAAAAAGCAACTATCGAAGGAACACTAACCAGCCCATCTAAACCATCTGTCAGATTAACTGCATTAGAAGCTCCCACTATAACCAGCACTGCAAAAGGATAATACCATCCACCTATGTATGGAGTAAGGTGTTTGAAAAATGGCACCGAGAGATTTTTATCTAATCCTATGCAATCATACAACACCATCACAACTATTGTTGCTGCAACAACCTGAAGAGGGAATTTGTAACGAGCCCTTAATCCTTTTGAATCCCTTAATACAACCTTGCGGTAATCATCCAAAAAACCAATTGCACCAAAACAAAAAGCAAGTACTAAACCAAGGACAACAAACAGCTGATTAAACCTTGTCCATAATATCACCGACGCAAACACCGAAAACCACAACAGCAAACCACCCATTGTAGGAGTCCCTCTTTTATCCATATGGGTTACAGGCCCATCACTACGAACAGTCTGCCAAACTTGTTTTTTAATAAGGAAGTTGATCATCTTATTTCCAAGCAGGAAATATATGATCATTGCAGTAAAAAGCGCGCCGAACGTTCTAAAAGTAACGTATTTTAAAACATTAAAACCTATAAACCGTTCATATAAAGGATATAAAAAATAATAAAGCATAGTTCCTCTAGCTACTCGTTGTTCGATGGGCGATGCACGATCATCGCACACCACACAACGAAAAATCATCCACAACCAATATTATGTTTTAAATGTTCAACAACCCTTTCCATTTTCATTCCTCTAGAACCCTTTACCAACAAGACATCACCTGCTCTTATTTCCTTTTCTATTTTGACCCCAAGTTCCTCGATATCTTCTGTTTCGTTAACTGAAGAATGGTCCAACCCTTCTTTAATTGCTCCTCTTGCAATATCATGAGCGCGTTTTCCATATGTATATAAAAGATCTGCCCCAGATCTAACAATCTCTCTTCCAACATCCTTGTGCAAATCAGATGATTGTTCTCCCAGCTCAAGCATATCGCCTAATACAGCAATAAATCGACCAGACCGCTTAACAGCACCCACTGTCCGAAATGCTGCTTTCATAGATAATGGATTTGCATTATATGAATCATTAATAAGACATACCCCGTTAGACAACTGAACTCTTTCAAAACGCATAGACATAGGAGAAAATTCAATCAACCCTTTAAGAATATCGTCAATACTGATATTAAGAGCAACGCCAACTGCAATAGCTGCCATTGCATTCATAACATTATGAGTCCCTGGGATAGGCAGTTTAACAAGCCTCTCTTTACCTAAAATAGAAACCATAAGATTAGTTGTTTCCAATCCAATGCTCTGCATATTAAGAAATTTTATATCGCAGCTATTTTGCATTCCAAATGTAATTTTTCTCCCCTTGTATTTTGATCCAAGCTTTTTAACCCATGGGTCTTCTTCATTTATAATAACCACTCCATCTTTTCTCATATTTTCAAATAGCTCGCCTTTTGCTTTTGCAACACCTTCAACTGAATTAAGTTTCTCCAAATGAGCAGCTGTTATGTTTGTGATAACACCAACATCAGGGTTTGAAACGCTTGTTAGCTTGCTGATCTCACCTTTTGCATTCATGCCCATCTCTAAAACAGCAACTTTATGATTATTCCTCAACCTAAGAACTGTTAAAGGCAGCCCGATTAAATTATTATAATTTCCCTCTGTCTTTAGGACATCACCGCAAACAGAAGCTATGCTTGCCACCATCTCTTTTGTAGTTGATTTTCCATTGCTGCCGGTAATTCCAACACATGGTATTTTAAAGTTTGTCCTCCACCATGTAGCCAGATCACAAAGAGCATCAACACCATCTGCAACCTTAATAATGCTTACATCTCTCAACTGAGAAAGCATTTCAGGTTTTATACCCTCCTGAACAATTGCACACTTAGCACCATTTTTTTTCACTGCATCAAACACAAAATTATTTCCATTAAAATGGGCTCCCTTAATAGCAACAAAGACCTCCCCATTTTTAACAGCGCGGGAATCGATACTTACACCGCTAAACTCCTGCGATCCTCTGCTAATTAAAGAACCTTTTGTTGCATCAATTATATTTTGAAGTTTTAAATTCATTTTGATATCCGTGCTTATTTTTTATTATCAAAACATTGTTTTAGAATTTTCCTATCAGAAAAATGTTTTTTTTCTTGCCCTATAATCTGATAGTCTTCATGCCCTTTTCCTGCCACCACAAGCACATCATTTTTGTTTGAGATCTCAACTGCTGTTGTAATAGCAAGTTTTCTGTCAGCAATAATTGTAAAGTTCTCTTTATCAATCCCTGAAACTATATCTTCTATAATTACATCTGGATTCTCTGTCCTTGGATTATCACTTGTAACAAAAACAATGTCCGCCAAAGATGACGCCTCTTCACCCATTAACGGTCTTTTTGATCTATCTCTGTCTCCACCGCAGCCAAAAACCATTATCAACCGTCCGCCTGAAGTGTTTGCAAGATCTCTGGCATTCATAAGCAGGTTTTTTATAGCATCAGGAGTATGCGCATAATCCACAAAAGCCAAAACATTGTGATTATTCTCTACTCTTTCAAACCTTCCGGGAACTGACTTAAGATCTGCTATTCCTGCCCTAATATTTTCTATTGAAACACCCATTCCAATCGCCGCTGATGTTGCTGCCAAAATATTATAAACATTGAATCTACCAATAAGGTCCGACCTTAGGTCAAACGAACCAAGAGGAGTTATAACCTTAAATCTAACTCCTTTATCATCACAAATAACATTTTCAGCCTTAACCTCGCTCTTTGAGCTAATAGAGTACCTAAAAAGTTTATGTGTTATTTCATCAGCTATTTTCTTTCCAAAATTATCGTCAATATTGATTACTGAAAATGTTTTATCTTTCCCACTATCTTTCAAAACCTCATAAAATAATTTTTTCTTGGAATTAAAATAACTTTCGATGTCTTTATGGAAATCCATATGCTCGGTAGTTAAATTAGTAAAAACAGCTGCATCAAAATGCGAACCTTTAACCCTGTCTAATTCCAATGCATGCGATGATACCTCAGAAATACAAACTTTAACGCCATCATCTACCATCTGTCTTAACAGTTTTTGAAAATCATATGATTCAGGAGTGGTATTAACAGATATTATCTTTTTATTCCCAAACCTATGTTCAACAGTGCCAATCACTCCGGGCTTTAAACCAGCCTTGTTAAAGATTGATTCTAAAAGATATGTTATTGTTGTTTTCCCATTTGTCCCTGTAATGCCAATCAGGGAAAGTTGATTTGACGGATCACCAAAAAATGATGCTGACAGTTCAGCTAACGCCCTTCTGGCATTTGCAACTTTAATAACACAGACATTATCAACATTAATATCTTTCTCACAAACAATTGCCACAGCACCTTTATTTATAGCCTCGGATATAAAAACATGCCCATCAACGCCAAAACCTGTTACAGCAACAAACACAGTCCCTTTAGTTACTTTTGAGCTGTGATATACAACATCAAGAACCTCTTTATTAAGATCACCTTTAATATCTATAATATTCGGTTTTGAAATAATATCTTTAAGCAGCATCTGATCCCCAATAATCTAAATTCCATCATAAATTTCTTTAAACTCTACTGTGCACTGAATCCCTGATGCAACAAGGGTTCCTGGTAAAGGCTTCTGTTTTACAGCAATACCACTACCAACAACATTAAGATCAATCTCTGCATTACCAATAGATTTCAACACCTGCTTTATGGTCATTCCTGTAAAATCCGGAATCCTCCATTTGCCATCATCAGAATATTCAACTTTGATTCCTTCTATTTCCTTAACTGTATTTCTCTTTTTCTCTTTAACTGCATCATTAAGATTTACAACTCCACCCTCTATTAAAGAAGAATTGGAACTATCCATATCAATATTATTTCTGGAATCACTTAAAATTGCATTTCTGGCAGGCACATTCTGATACCGCAAAACCTCTTCAATCAAATCTCTGAAAGCCGGAGCCGCAACCTGCCCGCCATAGTAATATCCACTTGGTTCATCAATACCAACATAGACAACTATTTTTGGCGAATCCACAGGAGCAAAACCAATAAATGAGGAATAATATTTATCTGATGAATATCCTCCTTTTGAACTCACTTTGTGTGCTGTACCGGTTTTCCCTGCAACAGAGTAATCAGAGCTCGCAGCCAGAACACCTGTTCCACCTTCTTCAACAACTCTTTCTAAAAGACGTTTCATTAATGTTGCGGTTTCAGGTTTAATAGGTCTTCCGACTATCGTTCTTTCCCTTTGATACACTGTAGCTCCGTCCGGACCTATAATACGCTTAACAACATGGGGTCTTAATAACTCACCCCCATTTGCTATTGCTGCAAATGCCAGCGCCATCTGTATTGGTGTTGTTCCAATGCCATGCCCAAAAGAAATGGTTGCATACTGAAGGTCTGACCACTCACTGGGATAAGAAACTATGCCCTTTGATTCTCCGGGCAAATCTATATCTGAAACTTTTCCAAAACCAAAAAGTTTTATATATTCATATAGATCTTCTTTATCAAGCTTCTTAGCTATCTTTGCAGCTCCAATATTACTTGATACTTTTATTATATCAGCAACAGACAGTTTTGCATGAGGATGAGAATCTCTTATTTCCGCATTTCCTATCTTTAGAACGCCATTTTCGCAATCAAACATCTGGTTAGTATCAACCTTCTTCTTATCAAGAGCTGAAGCAATGACTATCGACTTAAAAGTAGATCCTGGCTCGTAGACATCAGAGATCGCACGGTTTTTCCATGTATCTTTTGGATAATTATCAAAATTATTAGGATCAAATGTTGGTCTATTTGCAATCGCTAATAGATCTCCGCTACTAACATCCAAAACTACTATAACACCTGCTTTGGCCTTGGATTTTTTTATAGCCTCATCTAACTCTCTCTCAGCAATATACTGGATCCTTTCATCAAGAGTCAGTTCTAAAGTTGAAATTCCTTTTTTGTCTCCTGCATCTAATGGAGATAAATATATGTGGCCTCTTGCGTCCCTGCCATAATTACTTCTCTCAGTATCAACAAGAAGCAAATCATTATATTGATATTCAAGACCAGCCAATCCTTCTGCATCAACACCAACCATTCCTAATATCGGAGCTGCAAGTTCATTGTGAGGATATGATCGTCCGTTCTCAACCATAACCATAATACCATCCAAGCCTGCTGTTGTAATGGCTTCTGCCTGTTCATGAGAAATACCACGCTTAATCCATACAAACTTTCTCTTTGATGAAAACAGATTTAATAATTTTTTTTCATCTATATTTAAAACGCTGTTTAAAACCTCAGCTGCTTTTTTTTGATCTTTTATAAATCTCGGATCTGTATAAACTGATTCTGACGGAACATTAATTGCCAACTCCCTGCCATTTGTATCTAAAATATTTCCTCTTTCAGTACTTCTTTTTATAGCAGTTCTGTATTGGCGCATTGCCAAATTTTCAATTTCAGTATTATCCTTTAAGTGAAAAAAAAATGCCCTGCTGATTAGAATTCCATAAGCCAAAGCAAAAACACCTCCAATTGCGAACAACCTAACCGCAAGAGTTCTTCTGCTCTCAGCACCTCCTGATCTAAACCTTGGCATTTCTATATCCTAACTAATTAGTCGATGGTTACATCTCGTTGTGCGTCGGTCGTACATCGCTCATTGTGAAAACCAAAAACCAAACAATGACACAAAGTTTTTTACGAAACACAATGTACGATGTACGCACATCGCTCAACAAAACATCATTGTTCAATAAAAACAACTTCATCTCCATGGGGCAAGCGCATCCCAAGTTTACTCTGAGCCAATCCCTCCATCCTTGCAGGCGATTTAAGTTTTGCCACATCTGCCTCAAGAATGCTCTTCTGTTGCGACAGCTCTTTTATTTCCACAGACAAACGCGAAACCTCATATCCAAGTTGCACAACCTTAATACGCGTCCACACATAAATAAGAGACATGAATATCAACACGACCATAAATAGTGAAAAAACACGAACCTTCCGGTTTCTCACTGCCATCTCCTTTTTTGAAGCGTGCTGGCGCCTCACAGTTTCTGCAACAACTAAACTTCTTCCCATTTTAAGAAGCTCCTCTTACCAAAGCCCTTAACTTGGCGCTTCTGGACCTTGGATTATTTTTTATCTCATCATCATCAGGTATTACTATCCTTTTTGTAAGGACCTTAAAGCCTGCTTTTGTTCCCCATGAACGAAATGCCCTTTTAACCAACCTATCTTCTAAAGAATGGTAACTTATAATTACCAGCCTTGCATTTACAGATAGAAGCTCTGGTCCAAACTCCAAAAACTTGGAAAGTTCATCCAATTCTGTATTAACGTATATCCTAAGAGCCTGAAAAGTTCTGGTAGCAGGATGTATTTTTTGTTTATACCTTAAGCGTGCTGGAATAGCATTAATAACAATATCTGCAAGCTCTTTTGTAGAACGTATTGGAGCCTTTTTTCTGCAATTAACTATATTCCTTGATATGCTTCTTGCATATCTCTCCTCTCCAAATGTTGATATAATATACTCAAGGCCCGCCTCATCAGTTTGATTAATAATATCGTAAGCACTTGCTGCCATGCTTTGATCCATTCTCATATCCAAATCCCCATCATTTTTAATAGAGAAACCGCGCAGTGCATTATCAAGCTGATGAGACGAAACCCCAAGATCAAGTAAAATTCCATCTACTGATTTTCTTCCCGCTTTTTCAAGAAAATCAGGTAGATTTGAAAAACATCCATGAAAAATATGAACCCGATTGTCAAAGAACTGCAATCTCTTTTTCGCGAATTCAAGAGATGTGCTATCTCTATCGATTCCCAAAAGCTTTCCTTTGGGAGAGCTTTTTTTCAATATTGCCTCTGCATGCCCACCGCCACCAAGTGTTCCATCCACATAAAAACCATCGGACTTGCAATCCAAAAAAAACAAAACCTGTTCAAGCATAGCCGGCTCATGCCAGGAGTTTATGTCTTCCATCACTGCAAATCTCCATCAGGATGGTGCACAAAAAAACTCATAAGAGCGTCTTCTACAGATACAAAGATCTCCTCTTCAAACCCCATAACCTGAAGGATCTGCTGAACATAACTACTTGCTCCTGCTATTTTTATATCTCCGCCTTCACACTGAAAATACACTATATGATCGGCTAAACGCCTTACGAGCTGATAATCAATATGATTGAGGTTCCCAAAATTCAGAATAACGCTAAGCTGCCCTCGTTCTAACAAAGAAGAGAAAACCTCTTCAAGCGAACGAATATTATAACGTGAAAGTTCTCCGCCTACATTTATAACCGATATGTCATTGATATGATTAATGTCGTACTTCTGGACGCCAGTGTCCTTTGAAATCCTTATCATCCCTCCCCCTTTTTATTAGAATCTTCTTCAAAATAGTTTCAGTGATAAAACTAATTTTGTCGCGCACTACAAAACTTACAATCCCAGATCTGCCAATTTATTACCAAGCCCCTCAAGCTTCTTCTGCGCTTCTTCAAATACAGTCGTCCATCTTTCCTTTGCCCAAATCTCTATCCGTTTTGTCATCCCAACAATTACTACATCATTATCTATGGCTGCATATTCCCGCAAAGAAGAAGGAATAAGAATCCTACCTTGTTTATCCACTGGACACTCAGTAGCTGCTGAAATAAAAACTCTTTGCAGAGATATTACTTCATCTAAAAATTGTGGCAGATTAGAGACCTTTTTTTCAAGTTCCTGCCATTCAAGTAAAGGATATGCCCATAAACATTGGTCAAAATTAGTTATAATGAGCCTTTCGTCAGTATAATGGCTTGAAAGAATCTCTCTGAATTTCGAAGGAACCGAGAGTCTTCCTTTAGCATCTATTCTGTAATGAAATCTCCCACGAAACATATTGGTTTTAATACCTCTTTGGTTGTTTTCCCCACTTTTTACCACTTTATGGGTTCAAGTTAGATTAACCACTTTAAGGCGTCAAGAATTTTTCTCTCTAATTAGTTGAAATGACGTAGTTTTTTTGTTTTTTTCATCAAAAAATCTTTTTCTGAAAACCGCTAAAAAATTGGAGCATTGAAGGCACTATTAAAAGTAAAAACTCATTGTGTTATATAATTGCATGAAATATAACTACTTATTACATATAATATTTTTGTGGGATTTTCCTGACCTAAACTTATCTAAAAGTAAGTGCCTAAGCATGTTAGTAACTTAAAACACTTGTTATTATTGTTGTTAAAAAGAATGTGGCATTATAATTCAGTTAATAAGGAATTTTGCGGACTTTAAATAAAAAAAATAAGCAGATCTGGGGAGAATATGCATATTGGATCATACGAACTTTACACCATAGAAACCGGCGAATTTGTTTTAGATGGTGGCGCAATGTTTGGAATCGTACCCAAAGCTCTTTGGGAAAAAAAGATACCTGCTGACAACAAAAACAGAATAACTCTACGTATGCGGTCATTGTTAATATCAGGCAATGAAAGAAACATTCTGGTTGACACCGGCATAGGAAACAAGGATGACGCACTATTCCAGGACATCTATAAAGTTGACCATTTGAATTTTCAGTTTGAAAGATCTTTATCACAACACAATCTTACATGCGACGACATTACAGATGTTATACTAACTCATTTTCATTTTGATCACGCTGGCGGATCAACCAAATTTAACGAGGCTGGAAAGGTAGTACCTACTTTTCCAAATGCTTATTACTTTATACAAAAAGAAAATCTTACGTGGGCAAAAGATCCTTCGGAAAAAGATCAGGCAAGCTTTACAAGATCAACCTTTGAACCTCTAATGGAAGCAGGATTATTAAAAGAATTAAGCGGCTCAGGAGAACTCTTTCCGGGAATAGAGATAATAAAAGTTGATGGGCATACAAAAGCACAACAACTTGTAAAAATATTTGATGAAGAAAAAACGCTTCTATACTGCGGAGACCTTATACCAACGTCTGCGCATATTTCTCTGCCATGGATTATGAGCTATGACAATCATCCATTGACAACTCTTAACGAGAAAGAAACTATCTTAAATCAGGCTTACGAAAATAAATGGATATTGTTCTTTGAGCATTGTCCAAAAATTGTAGCCTGTTATGTAAATAAAGTCGGAAAAGGATTTAAATGCGGAGAGGAAGTTGAAATCTAAATCACAAATTATAAATAATTTTTTTTATGGTGGCCGGCCTTTAGTTGCTCATTCTCTTGTCTTCTTAACACTTGGGGTTATATCCCTACTGCAGATTCCTATAAATTTTATAATGAAAAAATACTCGATGGATACTGGCATCTTAATAAATGAATTTGCAGTAATAGCCGGCATTCCACTTATTATCGCAGCTTCCCTTCATCTTGATATTACAAAACTCTTCCCATTAAAGAAACCTGCATTCAATATGATTATAATAGCCTCTTTACTCACCCTTATGATTGCTTTGCTAATAGATTATACTGCTGTGGCAACCGAATTTTTTTTTCCTCTCCCAAAAGAGTTCCGTGAAATAATGAATCGTCTTATGGAGTTTAAAGGTGCTTCTGGTTTTATATATAAATTATTTATTTTATGTATAGTGCCCGGAATATGTGAAGAGATATTCTTCAGAGGATTTTGCCAAACATCGCTAACTGCAAAATGGGGCAAGACAGTGGCAATAATAATAACTGGATTCCTATTCGCAGTTATGCACGGAAACCCATGGTACCTACATCTTTATTTTATATTAGGAGTGTTACTAAGCTTTGTATATGCATTCACTCAAACCCTATGGGTTCCTATTGTGTGCCATATAATTAACAATGCTTGGACATTTATAAACCATTCGTTGAAGATAGAATTCCCTCTTAATATTCCAATTTATGGAAATATTATACTGGTAATTACCGTTGTTTTATTTGCTATGATTTTAATTAAAAAATTTAAAACCCATCAGAACCCCTCAGACGAAGCGTAACATCCCAATAAGTGGCAATCAATTCCGCATTGACCGACCACATCGCCCGTGTCTGCCCTTGTCGAATTCTATTTTTGATTTCATTAAAAAGCTGACCATAGTGTACAAGATTCGATTTATTAGTTAAAATTTTTGTCATGAAGGCGCCTCCTCATTTATTTCAAAAGTTTCATTTGTGGCGTTACATCTGCCTTTTCCTCTTCGCAAGACAGGACAATTTCAATAAGAGACGGTGCCACATTCCAATGACCACCATTATCAGTAATGACGGTAACAGTTTTTCTATTGAACCGTGTCAATGTTCCTATCTGCTCTTCGTGTCCTGAAGGATGAAATTTGACCCGATCTCCTATTTTAAATTCAAACATCTCTTTGTGTGCCCTGACTTGATGCATGATTCGCAGGCGCTCCACTATTTTGTGGTTGAGTTCAATAAGCTCTGCTTCGGTTAGATAATCGATATTAACCTTCATTTTTTAACACCTCCACGCATTCCGCAATGACTTGCAATTTACCTTCTTCTGCATCGGTGTAAGCGATTACCGAAGCGCTCCTGCCACACCGGCTCTCGCCACAGATTATCCCCGTGCCGCCACACAGCTA
>Ga0066635_10000348_pt1 | contig 13144 bp, 10 predicted proteins | sample CryGeyCG2014_300_2_FD_59503 | JGI IMG/M metagenome (GOLD analysis project Ga0066635, IMG submission 59503) | Groundwater microbial communities from aquifer - Crystal Geyser CG06_land_8/20/14_3.00 | ecosystem: Environmental > Aquatic > Deep subsurface > Groundwater | place: USA: Utah: Grand...
CAGTACAGTATATTCAAAAAGCACAAGATTATAATAATCGTTCATTACAAGCATCTCCATCAAATATTATTTATTTAAAAACAACAGTAAAAAATGATTACTTGTTTTATCAAATCACCCTTAAAAAAGAATACATAGAAAAAGGATTAATTGCTTTAAAGAAAGCAAATGTTGTTGGTCCAACTGACTCAAAAATTAGCTATTATCTTGCTACTTACTATTCTATGCTTTTTGATGAAGAAGTTAATCTTTCTCAAAAGCAGCTTTATTCAAAAAACGCGATTAATGCAATCAATGAATCTATTGAACAAAAGCCAAATTATATAGATTCGTATATTCTAAAGGCTCAGTTATTAAGAAAATTTGGAAGAAAACAAGAAGCAAAAGATGTAGTTGAATTTGCATTAAAACAATTTGACCCGAGGAATAAGATTCTTCTTAAAGAATTAGACACTTTAAAATAACGAATTGTGAAAAGAGTAATCAAGGAACTGTAGGTAGAGGAGTTATGTTTGGGCTGGAAATAGTATATTTGCATTTAGAGCACCCAGAACCACAACTCGCTGGTCCATCTGTAAAACCTGTTTGACTTACACCTTCACTTGTATCATTACTGTTTTCTATACAGCTAAATAAACGAAAATACGATCCAACAGCATCAGTCATATATACATACTTAAATGAACTATTAGGATCTTGCGGAAGACGATTAATATATGTTTTACCACTCACAATAAACGACATGTTACTATTTATATAATCGCTAGAATCCATTAAGTTATTTTGTGCGGTACCTTTTTCAAATGGATATGAACGGCGATCTTCATAAAACATTTCAACAGCTTGACGAAGCTGGTTAAGATCACCTTTTCGCTTAGAGTCTCTTCCCTTGGTAAGAGATGACATAAAATTGCCAATAAGAAGAAGGGATAAAGCTGAAATGATGATCATTGCAATCAAAAGTTCGATAAGAGTAAAGGCATGTGTATTGGATTTCATACTACTATTTTAACTTACTATTAGATATAATTCAAAATATTCTATTCATATAATTATGAAAAAATATTTTTCAACTAATAAATCTATCATACCAAAAAATCCTCACATAGCGATTGGCATTATGTGTTATAACGAGGAAGGCAATATTACTCATCTTCTTGAATCAATACATAATCAAACCAATTGGCGCTTTATCAAGGAAATCATTATTATCTCAAGTGGTTCAACTGACAAGACTAATAAACTAGTTTTACAGACGGCAAAGAAAAATAAAAAAATTAAACTATATATCGAAAAACGTAGAAGTGGCAAGGCTCATGCTGTTAATTTGTTTCTAAAAAAATCTACAGGCAGTATATTGGTTTTGATAAGCGCAGATTTATTACTAAAAAAGAATTCATTATCGGAACTAGTAAAGCCGATGTATAAAAAGAATGTGGGGATAGTGGGAAGTCATCCTATTCCGATAAACGATAAAGAAACCTTTTTTGGATTTGCTTCACATTTGACATGGAAATTGCATCATTTGGTTTCTCTTAACAATCCGAAAATGGGCGAAATGATAGCATTTAAAAAATGTTTCAATAGAATCCCTGTTTTAACGTCAGTAGATGAAGTAAATATTGAAGCCTTGATTCGAGGACAAGGGTATAAAGCGGTTTATGCTCCTCGCGCTATTGTTTATAACAAAGGCCCCGAGATATTTCGAGAGTACATTTCGAGAAGACGAAGCAACTATGTTGGGCATTTAACAGCAAAACATGAATATAGTTACACGGTATCAACTCTTAATAATATGTATATATTATTATTACTATTGAAAAATTTTAAGATAGATTGGATATATATTTTTTGGACTCCATGCGTTATAGTGCTTGAAGTATATTGTCGAGTTCTTGGTTACTATGATTATAAATATAATAAATATAGACACACGATATGGGAAATAGCAAGATCAACAAAAAAATTAAAATAATACCCGATTTGGAGCGTATCATTCCTGACGAACTTACCTTATATTCTCGAAGACTATTGTGTGAGCATATGGATCGGTATAATTTTGCAGCTGCCTATATTTATAAAAAGAAGGTTGTTGATGTGGCTTGCGGTTCTGGATACGGATCATATCTACTTGCGAAAAAAGGAGCAAGAAAAGTAATAGCGATTGACTGTGACCAAAAAATTATAACGTATGCAAGAACAAGATATCCCAGATATAATGTAGTATATAAGATTGGTGACACGAACAATCTTACCCTTGCTTCAAAATCGGTAGACGTAGTAATTTCCTTCGAAACTATTGAGCACTTAATAAAACCCCTTCTTTTCTTGAGTGAGGTAAAAAGAATTCTTAAAAAAGATGGGCTTCTTATTATCTCAACACCAAACTATACATACTCGATGAGAGATAACCCTTTTCACTATAAGGAATTCACCATAAGTGAGTATATTGAGTTACTTCACCAAAATTTTGATGGAGAAATTATTCTATATGGACAAAGGCCAATATGGAAACCCATTATGTTTCTCTATCGTATATTTTCATATTTACTTCCCCAATCACTACATTCTTTGTTACATATGAGGCCTTGGGAGAAATTGAAAATAAAAAGAATTAAAAATACGAATGATGACGGTTATGTCTACTTTATAGCTATATGCAAAAAATAATTGAACCAAAAGTGGGAGTGGTTGTACTTACCAGAGATCGGAAAGGATTTGTAAAGGATTGTTTAACATCATTACGTAAGAATACGTATAAAAATAAGAAAATCGTTCTCATTAACAATGTTTCAAACAAAGGCTTTGCAGAAGGAAATAATTCTGGAATTACCTATTTACTCAAACATAAATGTGAGTATATTCTACTGATAAATGACGATACCGTTTCCGAACCGCATCTCATCTCAAAACTAATTTCGTGTTTTTGTGGTGATCTTTCGATTGGTATCGTGGGGTCTACAATAACATATTTTGATAAGCCTAATACGATTTGGTACGATGGAGGTAGTTTTAACCGACTATTTTGTTTTACAACTCATTCGAAGATGAATAAAAATATAAAATATGCTCGATCAAGATATACAGACTTTATAACAGGATGCTGTATGATGGTTCGTAAACAAGTATTTGAAGATATTGGATTACTTGATAACCGATTTGGTTATTATTTTGAAGATGTGTATTTTTGTAAAAAAGCGCTTGAAAAAAAATACAAATCTTTTGTAATAAAGGATACGCTTGTTCGACATCGTGTCTCCTCAACTCTGGGTAACATTGGAACGAATATGATGACACCGCTTAGGTCTTACTATTTCGCCCGCAATCCTTTCTTTCTTATTAAAAATGAAAATAACATTTTTTTTAAAATTACTCAAACGATTGGTCAATTTATAATAAGATTTCCCTATTATTTATTACGAATATACAAAGAAAAACAAAAAAATTCCTTTTCTCACTACGTATTAGGACTAAAACACGGGCTTATATATCTTTTTTGGGATAGGTTATACGAACATCTTGAATAGCTATATAAAAGCTAAAACTTAACATAATCGAAGTTAATTATTCTTACTTTTCGAGTAAATTAACGTATTTCGAAAAAAATCAAAATAAATAAAAAGTGCGATAAAATAATAGTGATTATAAAAGCTTAAATACATAAAATAACAGAATACAAATAATGTAAATGACACTTTTCTTATATAATGACATTTTTTTATTAAAATAATGATATATAGACATAAAAAAAGTATAACCGAAATCATTTTTTTAAAGAGAGAACCTAAGTTCGGAAAAATATTAAGAAATGTTAAAAAACTGAGCGACGCATAAAAAGGAGAGCGAACTGGCGCATTTTGATTAATAACTGGTATTAACATAGCATATACCGTATAAAAAAAGAATGATTTTGTGTCAATAATAATAAAAAAAACTATTAAAACAAAGGGAAGAAGAAAATATTTCCAATGCTTAAGTAAAGAATAACGTATTGTTTCATCTATTAAAAATATTGGAAATAACATAAAAATATGTTGTTTAATGGAAAAAAATACTGAAAGAAATATTAAAGATAGTTTAATAATTTTGCTTTTAAAATAATAAAAAAGCAAGAAAAACATAAAAATAATCGGATCAAGATACATATGTTCTAAAATATAAAACGATCTTGGTAAAAAAAGAAAAACAGTGATATAAAGAGCTATTTTTTTACTGGAAAAAGAAATGGTATTTTTTTTATATATGTTATAAAGAAGTATGGATGATGTAACATTGGCAAATATGATACTGTATCGTGGATCTTTCAATAGAGCTGAAAAAGGAAAAGTAAAAATGAAACTAAAAGGTAAATAATGAAAATGATTGGCAGCTCCGGGATAAGTTGAAGAAAATATAGCAGAATAAGGATTTATAAATTTTAATAGTATAAAGAAAACGTCTTTAAAAATATCGAAAGTATCAACATATGGTTTTGGAGAGTTGACTAAAGTAAAATATGAAGTAAGTAAATAAATTACTATAACAGCATAAACCGAATTCTTTTTGAACGTTTTTACAAAACCAAACAAAAGCATAAAATATAAACATAACAGAAAAAGTATAAAGATACCTATTTGAATGCTTAGTTTATTCTGATATAATCCTCTATAATATAATAAACTGTAAAAAAGAAGAAAAAAAAGTATAACATTAGTTTTATTATTATCATTAATAAATGAATCTAAAAATTGAAGTTGAGAGGGAAAAAAATACATGAAAATAAAGAAAAGCAGTGTTAAGCTTAGCATTAGAAAAGAGAATAAATTAAAGAAACCAAGGTTTGGAGTAATTGAAAAAAATAATAAAACGAGCAAGATTAATAATCTATTACCTGTAATAACATTGGTACTTTGTTTTATTTTTTTATTTATTTTCATTTTTAAGGATAAACTTCTTTTTACACCAGATTATACCAGTACTGATGCTTTTCATTTTAATACTTCACTCAAATATTTCCTATCAGAAAATTTAAAGCAAAATATCTTACCTTTTTGGACTGATAAATTACAAAATGGATTTCCACTTTTTGCTGAGGGTCAAACTGGTGCTTTATATTTACCTAATATCATTTTTCTCAAATTATTTCCGTTTATCCACGCATACAATATGCTTTTAGTTTTTTCATTATTTACACTATGTATTGGATTTTACCTATTGTTGCTTGAATATAAAGTTAACAAGTGGCTTGCGTTATTAATGAGTCTAATTTTTGTTTTTAATGGATCAATATCGTTTCGTTGGTTTCATCTTAATTTAATTCAATCTTTTTCTCTTACGCCATTTCTGTTTGTTTTTTTAATTCGTTATTACAAAACAAGAAATCTTTTATATGGATTTTTAACTGCGTTAAGTATTTCCCAAATGATATTTGCCGGTCATTATCAAGTTATTTTTAATTCTCTTTTAGGTTTAATAACCTGGTATATATTTTTTTTAAAAATAAACAAAAACAAAGAGCAAATAAAAGAAGTATTAATAGCGTCTTTCTTTATAGTAAGTGGTTTTATTCTAGCTCTTCCTCAACTTATTTCTACCTTTGTTCTTACTTTGTATTCAAATAGGAATTTAATTTCTTCTTATAATTTTGCGGTATCTTTTCCGCTAACTCCTCAACATCTTCTTTCTTTTTTTATGCCATTTCCTTTTGGAAATCCTAAAAATGCCACTTATCCAATGGCTTCTTCCATAAGCTGGGGGTTATTTTGGGAAAATACGCCCTATTTAGGGCCTACATTTTTGATTCTTATTACGATAAGTTTAATAATTTATTTTAAATCACGATTATTTCAGAAACAGATGAACTTTGCTATTTTTCTCATAATATTATTTATATTTTTATCTCTTGGAAAAGACTCTCCTATTTATTTCATTTTTGATTTGTTCCCATTTAATATTTTTAGAGTTCCATCAAAATACTTATTAATGACAAATCTTTTTATTATTTTATTTCTTTCTCTCTTGCTAAATCACAATTTTAAAAATAAATCAAATCTTTTTAAATGGAGTATTGTTATTTTATCTTTCTTAAACATCGTAGGCTTATTGATCGTGACTTTTTCGTATCATTTATTTGTCGACAGTACGCTGTTACTTCGTAATTCTCCATTTACAACATATTTAACAAAAAACGATGTAATGATGGATTTTAATTCGGACGATCTCTGGTTAAAACAATATACAGAAAAAGGATGGAAAAGCCAACAGGATGTTGAAAAATACTTATTTTTTAATAACTCACTTCAACCCAATTTCAATCTCTTATTTTCTATTCGTCATATGGGAGTAAATACCGGAGGTTTAAAACTAAGTAGATCTCAAAATATTTACCGTATTTTATATTCAGAAATTAAAAAAGGTGACAATATAACTTATAAAGTATCTCCATACTTTTTTCGAATCGCAGACCTTTATAATGTCTCTAAAATAACAAGTGCCTATTACATATCCAACTTAAAACTTGTTAAGGAGATACAGGATAAGTATAAAAATAAACTATATCTATATTCCATCTCAAATAAACAAATAAGAGATTTTTATGTTCCAAAAAAAGTTACGAATGTGACAACTATCTCAGAATTAAAAGAATTATTAGCCACATCAATGTCAGAAGAAGATACTTTAGCTGAGAACTATAAATCATTTTCCCAGTATAATCCGAATGTTAAAATTGAAACACTCAAATCAAGTGAACGCTTGTTGCAAGTAACTATAAAATCAGAAACTCAAACATTTGTTGTATTTAAAAGAACTTGGTATCCTGAGTGGCAGGTTGAAATAGATGGAAAAAAAACAAACTATATTCAAACAAACTTAATTCATATTGGGGTTATGATTCCAAAAGGAGAACATGTGGTAACAGTTTATTACAAACCCATATACTTTATAGCAGGCTTAATTATATCTTCAATTTTTTTGTTTTGTTTTGTTATCTATATTTATTGTGTTAAAAAAAGAAACAATAAAAAACTTATTAAGTAAGGATTATATTTGCTGTTTAATTTTTTCACTATTGCTATTTATTTCAAATAATTGTTTATCTATTGCTTTTTTTTGTGGATTTTTTGGATCACATTTTGAAAAGTATGAAGAGTACGATTGCAAAATATTTGTTGATTGAGACATTTTTTCATAAGGAACAGTATTAACATACAAAGAAGCTTCTTTACACTTATTTTGCTCAACTAAAATATTAATGAGAATTGTTTTTGTAACAAGATCAGTTTTACGATACTGAGTAAATATTTCCTTTATTACTTGTTCAGCCTCAGTAATATGATTTGTTTCGACTAGTAATTTACTATATTCTATATACGAATTTATATATGAATCTTGAACGTCAACAAAATGAAGAATATTTTTTTGATCTGAATTAAGTGAAGGAATGGTATATACTTTGTCCCATAATTCTCTATTTGCATTGAGTAAATTTTGTTGATCTTTTTGTATTTCCTCTGAGTTTTTATAATATTTCCATAAAAGTCCGTATGGCCGCCATGAATCGGTTGCTACCTTAGTTTCAAAATAAACTCCGTTAGTATTGTTTCTATTGAGAAAGTCAATTGTTTTATTTACTGTTTGATCGAATTTTTTAGGAATATATAGGTTAGGGTATAATTTTTTTAATAGTTGCTGGTAATTAGGTCTTGGTAGTAGGGCAAAAAAAATGAACTGTAAATCTGTACGAACATGTTCGGCATAATACATATATGAAGACGGAAAATAACTATTATCATATTTAACTTGAATTAATGCATTTTTTGGAGGGGTTTTAAGGATATCTTTAGCATATGTATTAAAAATAGATAAATTCTTAATATATTTAATTGTTTTATAATTTTGGGTTGCAAACAATAGCAATAATACTCCTAGAAACAGATGAAAAACATAAGGTATAAGTTTTTTTAATTTACTATTTTTTATATATAAATTTGTAAACTCAAATATTTTAATTTGAATATTATTTAATCCAAAGGAAAAAGGGATAATGAGCAACAAATAAAAAGGAATAAGAAAACGTTCAAATAAAGCAATAGCAAACGGTCTTGATAAAGTAAAGTTTGAGTAATAATAAAAAAAAACATGCGAAGTGAGAGAAATAAAAATAAAGTTAAAAAGTATCTTGTAATTTTTAATTAATGTAAATAAGCCGTAGATAATAAAAATGAGTCCTAAAATACGAAAATCATGGAAAATGAAGATAAAACAAGTAACTAAATCAAAAAATTGATTTATAAAATTTGGGACCGATCCTAAATACGCTTTAAATGATCCATATGTAGCTCTCGTTATTAATCTAACAAATCCAAGTAACGTTTTTGCGTTTTCCCAATCCGAGATTGCCCCAAAATAACTAACAATAGGAGTATAAAGATAGAATGATACTCCAATTAAAAATAAACAAACAAGTAAAATTATATTTCGTTTTGATAATTTTTTTAAAAACAAAGTAACTCTACTTTTATGAAGTAAATAAGTCCAACCAGGTACGAATAGAAGAAACATATGATGATTACTGATTTGTAGACCTAATAATAAAAAAATAAAATAGAGGTAACTAATTTTTTTCCTTTTAGTAAACTGGAAAACAAACCATGTTGTGAGAGTAACAAGTAGAGTATGAAGAGCGAAAACTTCTGGAACAAGAGAATATAACCAGACTGGATATAAAAAAACATAAAATCCTGCAGAAAAAAAAGAAACATTTCTATGTATCTTATAAAATCTCAAAATTTTATATATTAATATTGAAGTGAGTACGGTGGAAATAGACGACATAAGACTTATTCTCCAAGGTACTGTAAAAAAAGGAAATATACGTACAATTAGATTTGATAAAAGCGAATATAACGGATATCCGGGTGGATGAGCTACACCCCAAGTCGAACCTACGAGACTAAACTCACTGCTATCACCGCCAAACAAGTATAAGGATGTTCTATTAAGCAAAATAAGAAAAATAATCAAAAAGTAGATAATTAAAAACATAGATTACAATGATAACAAAAAAAGCCAACAAAAGCTGGCTTTTTTTGATTTAATAAATTTTAGGTTACCTTACGCACCAATAACAATATATTCCATTTGGAGTTGTTCCTGCTGTTGCTGGACAAACATCTCCCGCAGTAGTTTGTTCAACAACTTCACCTATTCCATCAGCATTAGTTGTTGAAAACTTAGTATTATTATCCATTCTAAATGATTTTGCCTCAGGTTTATAACATACCGTTACTTTATAGTCTGTTGCTGGATCACCATTTTTACCATTGATAAAAAATACGGCTTAATTGAGTTCCTGCAAGTTTAATAAAATCGGTTTTGAGTTCCCCTGAATCTATAATTTCTTGAATAAATGCACTACCTTTATCCGTACTACCAGCAAACCAATCAATTTCACCGCTATGTAATTTTGTTGGATCACTTTCGTCTCTAAATGGAAGCACTCCTCCCTTTAAAGCTGAATAACGAATTGCACCACCATGGATTTCTGCAACGGTGTTTCTAATACCTGTATCAGTACCTTTTCTGATTTGTTCAAGAGGATCAAGCGCTGCTAAAAGTGCAACTGCAAGAGTACCTAATAAAGCGATGACTATTAATAGTTCGATCAGGGTAAAACCCAATAGATTTTTTTTCATATATTTAATAATAGAACAACTTATATGTAATTGTCAATACTATCTTAATATATAAGACAATATCATTTTATCGATGAAGTTAAATTATAAATAGGTGTTATTACCGCAAGGACAAGAAAGCCTACTCCTAAGCCTAAAAAAACAAGAATAAGTGGTTCGATTAGGGTTGTCATTGTCTTTACAGCCATTTCAGACTCCATTTCAAAATATTTGGAAATGCGGGATAAGGTATCATCTAAATGACCGGTTTGCTCTCCTACTGTCGTCATTTGTATTAATATAGGAGGAAATAGTTTTTCGTTTTCAAGAGCAGTTCCTAAAGCAAATCCTTTCTCGACCTGTTTATAAATATGAGTGAACGCATTTTGATACACCATGTTTCCACTCGTATCAATAATAATATTAAGGCTTTCTAGAATGGAAACACCCGAACCAATAAGTATTGATAAAGTGCGAGTAGTATCAACTAAAGCAGAAATAGATACAATTTTTCCGAAAACGGGAAGTTTTAAAGTAAATTCATCAAATGACTGTTTCCCTATTTTGGTATTAAGATATCTTTTTATAAGAATAAAACTTGCAAAAATTCCAAGAAAGATAAAAGGCCAGAATTTGGTTGAAATATTAGATATAAAAATGAGTATTTGAGTTGACATAGGAAGAGTTACATTAAAGTCTTTATAAAGATTAAGCAGTTTTGGAACTACAAAAGTAACCATGACAAACATAACGCCTATCATACCGATAACAACAATTACCGGATAAACTAACGCGCCTTTAATTTTTGATTGAAACTCCCTTTGCTTTTCCAAATTGTCTGCCAGTCGAAGCAAAATCTCACTTATTTTACCAGATGCTTCTCCTGACTTTACAAGTGAAATATAAAGATTGGAAAAATGAGTTGGGTATTTTTGAAGAGCTTTTGAAAAGGTGCTTCCCCCTAAAACATCTTTATAAATATTTTTTATCATTAATAACAAACTTGGTTTTGTTATTTGTTTTTGTAGAATGGAAAAACTATCAATGAGAGTTAGACCTGCATTTAACATAATTGCCAATTGTCTTGTAAAATCAACAATATCTCCGAACCCGATACGATCAAACATTGTCATTAGTTCTGGAAGAAGCGGCTTAATTTCCTGGACTTTTATTGGAACGTAATCGTTTCGTTTTAAATAATCAACAACATCTTGTTCACTGTTTGATTCAATTTTTTGATTGATAACGACACCATTTTTAAGTGCTTTAAACCAATACATACTATTTAATTAATTTCGAAATAATATTAGGACGGATTGCATGACTATGGGCAGTTTCTCTTGAAATAAGACCGTTTTGATATAATTTATATAGATATCGTTCAAAAAGTACCATACCTTTTTCTTCGCCTGTTTCAAGAATGGTATCGATCATAAATGTTTTACCATCACGAATAACAGATGCAATTGATGAAGTATTCATTAGTATTTCAACTGCGGGGACAAGATCGTCATTGGTTGATGAAGGAAGTAGCCGTTGAGCGATAATTGCAATAAGCTCTTGCGAAAGTGTGCTTCTTGTTTGATTTTGTTGGTGAGATGGAAACATGTCAATTATTCGGTCAATCGAATCTTTTGTGGATCCCGTATGAAGGGTTGAAAAAACAAGATGGCCAGTTTCGGCTATTTGCAATGTAGATTGAACAGTCTCATAATCCCTCATCTCCCCTACAAGTACAATGTCAGGATCTTCTCGTAAAACGGATTTAAGTGCAGAATTAAATGAAAGTGTATCTTGATGAATTTCTCTTTGAGAAATAATTGATTTTTCAATTGGATATACGTATTCAACTGGATCTTCGATAGTAATAATATGTTTGGAATGACGAAGGTTAATATCATTAATAATTGCAGCAAGAGAACTTGATTTTCCCTCCCCGGTTGGACCAGTAAAAAGAATAAGTCCTTGATTATAATTGGAAAATGTTTGAAAAATTTTCGGAAGATTTAATTCTGCAAAATTTTTAATCCTATTGGGAATTAGTCGAAACGCTGCTCCAATAGATTTTCTATTTATATAAATATTTATTCTAAATCTTGTACCTGCAAAGTCATATCCGATATCAATTTCCTTATTTTCTAAAAAATATGTTTTTTGTTCAGGAGAAAGTAATGATAAAAGCATTTCCTCAGAAGTTTCAGGTTGGATAATTCCAAAGTTGCGTAAAAAAAGAAGTTTATTTTTAATTCGCAGTGTTGCAAAATAAGGTGCAACAATATGAAGATCTGATGCATTTTTATCAATTGCCACTTGCATTAATTGTTGAATAGTGTTTCTCATACTTCTGCAACTCGTAAAACTTCTTCTAGAGAGGTTATACCTTCGAGAGCTTTTAAATACCCGTCTTGTTTCATAATAATAAGACTATCCTTCTTTGCTTGTGCTTCAATTTCACGCGCTGATGCCTGCTGTAGAATCATTTTATTAATTATTGGAGTTATTTTTAAGACTTCAAATATGGCGATTCTTCCTAAATATCCTGAAAAATTACATTCCACACAACCTTTTCCTCGAGATAACATAATTGGTGATGTTTGATATTTAGCAGGAAGAAGTGGTCCAAGTATAGATTTAATATTTTCTTTAATTGTTTCGACAGGTTCATATTGTTCTTTACAATGTGGGCAGACAGTACGTGAAATACGTTGAGCAACTGATGCATTTAAGACAGATGAAATTAAAAAGGGTTCTGCTCCCAGATCAATAAGCCGTGGTATCGCAGTAGCGGCATCGTTGGTGTGGAGGGTTGAAAAAACAAGATGTCCAGTAAGAGCGGCTTGGATTGCAAGTTGAGCAGTTTCTTTATCCCGGATTTCTCCAACAAGAATAATATTTGGGTCTTGTCGAAGAAATGAACGGAGACCTGCTCCAAATGTTAAACCTGCCTGGGGATTAATTTGTACTTGATTAATACCCACAATTTCATATTCAACCGGATCTTCGAGGGTAACGATATTAACCGATGGTTTATTTAATTTTGTTAAAATAGAATACAGTGTGGTAGTTTTTCCTGAACCAGTGGGTCCGGTAACAAGAATAATGCCATATGGTTTGAGGATTGCTTCTTCTAAGTCTTTATATTGTGTTCCACGAAGTCCAAGTTCATGAAGCATAGGAAGACCACCTGTTTTTTTAAGAATTCTCATAACTATTTTTTCACCGTGTACTGTTGGAAGAGATGATACGCGAAGGTCAACTTCTTCATTTCCAACTTTAAAACTAAAGCGACCATCTTGCGGGATTCTTCGTTCGTCAATTTTCATTTGGGAAAGAATTTTTATTCTTGATGCAAGGGAATCATGAATACTTCTTGGTAAGGTTAGTTTTTCCTGTAAAACTCCGTCGATTCGATAACGAATTCTTGTTTTATCTTCTTGAGGTTCGATATGAATATCTGAAGCACGTCCTTTCATGGCAAATTCAAGGATAGT
>Ga0066635_10000372_pt1 | contig 12907 bp, 11 predicted proteins | sample CryGeyCG2014_300_2_FD_59503 | JGI IMG/M metagenome (GOLD analysis project Ga0066635, IMG submission 59503) | Groundwater microbial communities from aquifer - Crystal Geyser CG06_land_8/20/14_3.00 | ecosystem: Environmental > Aquatic > Deep subsurface > Groundwater | place: USA: Utah: Grand...
GCGCGCCTTGCATCTGAAGCTTTTTACTTTGCCATCCCAATTTTGAGTTTTTACGATTTCCCCAACTTTAATATGATCAAGAATCGCCGAATCCTGACGGATGGCAATGCAAAGTCCGCCATCGGAAATATCGCGCAGTTTGAACTGGTAGGCCGGGATTTCCTTGTTGATTGCAAACTGTACGCTGTAATAGCGCTCCACGAAAGTCCTGGGGGAAGCTCTTTTTTCCCTGAAATCGTTTTGGGTGTCCTGTTGTTTTTCCATGACCGCCATTATTCGGATATTTTTTGGATACTCAAAATTGACGAATTCGTAAAAAGTCGAAAATGCTCTCTTTCCGTCATTTCGGTAAAAGCCGGAATCCAGTGTTCTCAAGCGCTTATGAAACTCATGGACCCCGTTTTTCAACGGGGTGACGACTTTTTACGATTTCAATAAAATTGACTTAATCTTAACAAAGGGTTGCTGTCAAGCCGTGCCTTTTTGGGAAACATGTTTTTGGATGCACAGCCATGCCGAAAAATAAGAAGCCGCTGCAAAGAGCAGGTTTGTCGATATTCCGAAACCGATGGCGATCTGAACGGAGGCAACAGCGGTTAATACCGATGCACATCCGTTGGCCGCCCAGGCAAAGGCTCGTTGTTGAGGGCCGTCCAAAAGGATGCGCATCCCCATGGGAAACGGAAGGCCTGCCGGAAGACCCATCGGTAAAAGGAGTATAAGGGCGAAGACCGTGCGAGACATTTTGGGAAGTCTTAACGCCTGGTGAATCCCCGAATCCAGCATCCAATAACTGATAGCCGCAAGAATTGTCAGCGCTAAAAGGGATTTTTGCATCGCACCTTTTCCCAAATTTTGAGATATTCTGCCCCCGACACCTGAAAAAATTAGGATCCCGGTTATCCCGGCGACGAAGCTGACTACCGGATCTCCTAGAAGCAGGGTGAAAGCCTGAACGAAATACATCTCCAGAAACATGAACCCCATACCCACGAAAAAAAAGAAGAGGAAATACGAAGGGAACTGCTTTTTGCCTCGCCGATAAATCGAAGAAAGCGGGAGCAAGAGGAAAAGGATACTGATCGCCGCCGCTTCGATCATAACGACCCAAACGACGATTTCCCCGGACATGAAGAGGGAGTAAAAGCGGCTTCCGGTGCTCCGGTACAGGGTCCGGATCCGGTCGTACTTGATGAATCGATCCGGAAAAGGACGTTCATCCGTTAAGGGTTTGACGTCGATGAGGTAGTCATTAAAGAAGGTTTCCGGTTTGCCCCTTTCATAGGCATCGGATAGCTCGGAAAGAGCGCGGTGGTAATAAGGCTCCGGAAGCCGATTAAACCGGTTCACCGGGTGAGCAACCGATATCTTGCTGAAAATAAAATCGAAATTGAGCCGATTTGCGAAATCGATCAGAGGCGCCGTGTCAGGCAGTGCCGACCCGGAAGCGATCAGGACGAAAGTATCCCAGTTTCTGAGGATGAGGATATGGCGACCCGGATCCGAGACACCCTTTTGGACGAGGCAGGTGTAAGCGGTGGACCATAGCCGGAGCGAGTCTGCCGGCGGAAGACGAAGCTTCCTGGAAACGATCAAAATGCCTCGATGCGAAAGACGATTCAGATAGGCGGCAAAAGCGTCCAGCGTCAGGAGATAGTCCTGGGTCAGGGCACCGGTTCCGGGAAGGGAGGGACCCCAGTTTTCTACGTGGATGACATCGAAGGTCGGCCCGGGGGCTGTCAGAAACGCCCTGGGCGTGTCGGAAACGACGGTGATCCGATAATGTTTTTGGGTCAGTTGTGCCAGGAAAGGGTGGGGTTCCACCACCGTGATGCTTTCGGCTCCCGATGCCAGGGCACAGGGGATTGCGGTGCCGCCGCCAGGCTGAATAATCAGAACCCTTCCGGGGTTGGGGATCAGCACATATCCGGCATATTGAAGGGTCGACCGGGCAAAAGCCGTGTTCGAGTTTGTTTCATAGAAGGTTAAGGGGTGGTCGCCATCCTTGAAGGCCGCCCACTGAGTCGGAGGTATTGATGGATACTTCAGGCTCAATCCCGGCGCATACCGGAGGTGAGGGCTTTGCAGACAATCCACCCGACCGTAAATGCCGGAAGCCTTTTGAAAGACCTGGGAGTCCGGAAACTGGAGGGACTGACTCAAGGCCTTGTAAGGGGAGGGGCGGATCTGCAGCAGGGCGTTGGTGCCTGAAAAAAGAAAAACAGCAAAAACGCAAAGGATCACAACGGCAGTGAGCATGGCCAAGGAAACGCCTTTCGTTTGGGAAAGGAAGGGCTTATGAAAAAAATTTTGGAGAAGGCTTTTCAGACCATCGCCTGCCGCGGGAATTAAAGGGATCAGGGCGGATAGGGCCGCAGCCCCTGTTTCACCGAATAGAGAGAGAAGCGGAATCGAAGCGGCGGCGCCGCACGCCGATCCAGCCATGCTTGCAAAATACAAGCTTCCGCTTTTTTCAGGACAGGCGGCATATCCGATCATGATGGCCAGGCCGCAAAAGAAAAAGGCAACGCCCAGCACCAAGTAAAGGATGAAAAGGTAAAGGATCTGTATGGGTTCGAAGGGGAGCCTGAAATAATCGAAAGGGATCCGGCTTAAGATGAAAAGCGAAAAGAGGATGCTGATCGAAAAAGCGAAGGCAAGGATGTCCAGATGAATCCATGTCGACCACTTCCTTTCCCAACCGGGCATGCGACCGTCCAAAAAAGAGAACAAGACGCCTCCGGCTGCAAAACCGAGAAGGGCGATGCTGATCACCATGAAAGACAGATGGTTCCACTGGCTGATGGAAAAAAGGCGTGTCAGGAAAATTTCAAAGGCCAGTGAGGAAAAGGAAAGAAAAAATACGGTCCACAGGATCATCGGCTTCTCATGACGTGTCCGGTCAGAGGCACAAAGAGAACCCCGCAGATCTGATCGACGGTATAATCCTCCCCCTTTTTGGTGACCCGGACCAGGTTCTGGTAACTGAAGGGATTTCCCAGGGGAAGGATGAGGCGACCGCCGTCTTTGAGTTGTTTGAGCAGAGGCGGCGGAATGTGATCCACTGCCGCGGTGATCATGATGGCGTCGAAAGGTTGAACTTGTTCCCAGCCGAAGTATCCGTCCCCATGCCGAGTTTGTATTTTTGTATAGCCAAGATTATTTAGGATGTTAGATGCATTTTCATAAAGCTTTACTTTAATTTCAATCGTGTAAACGCTCGGCGTAATTTGGGACAAAACGGCGGCCTGGTAACCGGAGCCGGTCCCCACCTCCAGGACTTTGCTGTCCGAATTGACGGACAACTTTTCGGTCATCAGTGCCACGATATAGGGCTGGGAGATAGTTTGGCCTTCTCCGATGGGAAGGGGATGATCTCCATAGGCACGACCCCGCAGTTCTTCCGGAACAAATAGGTGTCTGGGGACCCTTTCCATCGCCGAAAGGACCGCCTTGTCGGTGATACCCCGGGCTTGAATTTGGGTTTGAACCATCATTTCCCGCTCTTTTCGATACGGATCGATGGTTCCGGTATCGGAAGCATTCGATGGTCTTGTGAAAAGAAACAGGATGGCAAAAATCAGGCTGAATCGTTTCATTTCAATCCTTTTTTGCTCGATGAAAAAATGACGGAGGTGACGGCCAAAGTCAAGGGCAAAGTCCCGGTTTCGGGTATAGACAAGAAGAGGCTTTTATGTTTTGATCCCATCCGACGGATCTTAGTATCTAAGAAGATACCGGCTTCAGCCGATAGGGAGCCTGTGAGGAAAGGAACTTGCCCGTGAAAGCGATCTTGAAAAACTTGGGAATCAAAGGGACGGAGGAGGGTGGTGGAACCGGATCTGCAATTCGTTGCCACGGAAGACTCTTGGACGTGGTTTCTCCGATCAACGGTAAGCGTATCGGCAGGGTGCGTCTTGCCGATCGCAAGGACTTTGAGAGCGTGGTCCAATGCGCTGTCGATGCCTTTCAGTCATGGAAGATGATGCCGGCCCCGAAGAGGGGAGACATCACGCGCCAGATCGGCATCGCCCTGCGGGAAAAAAAAGAAGATCTGGGAGCGTTGGTCAGCCTCGAAGTTGGCAAGATCCGTGCAGAAGGGGAGGGTGAGATCCAGGAGGCCATCGACATGGCCGATTTTGCCGTAGGCCAATCCCGGATGCTTTATGGGCTTTCCATGCACAGCGAACGCCCGATACACCGCATGTATGAGCAATGGCACCCCTTAGGTCCTGTCGGCGTAATAACTGCGTTTAACTTTCCTGCGGCGGTCTGGTCATGGAACGCCCTGATCGCCCTGGTCTGTGGGGATACGGTGATCTGGAAGCCATCTTCCAAAGCCCCCCTCACCGCCATTGCCCTCATGAAGATCGCACAGGGGGTTTTGCAGAAAAACGGGCTTCCCGAGGGGATCCTGGGATGGGTTGTCGGAGACCGCCATGAGGTGGGGGAAGCCTTCATCAACGATCCGAGGATTCCGCTGATTTCGGCCACCGGGAGTGTGGCCATGGGAAGGCACATATCCCAGGCCGTTTCCCGGCGCCTGGGCAAAACGCTTCTGGAACTGGGCGGAAACAACGCCGTCATCGTCACGGCAAAAGCGGATATGGATTTGGCGGTGCGTGCCATCGTATTCGGAGCCGTGGGAACGGCCGGGCAGCGATGCACCACCACGCGCCGGGTGATTGTGCACGAAGATATCTATGATGAGCTGACCCAGGCGTTGATGAAAGCCTATCGGCAGATCCCCATCGGTGATCCCTTGAAACCCGCGACCCTGATGGGTCCCTTGATCGACCGCAAGGCCGTTCAAAACATGCAGTCCGCACTTTCCCGCATTAAAAAGCAGGGAGGTCGGATCCTTTGCGGAGGAGAGGTTCTTTCCGGAAAGCGCTTTTCTGCTGGCACCTATGTGACTCCGTGTCTTTGCGAGGCGCCTCCGGATGCCCCCATCGTATCCGAGGAGACCTTTGCCCCCATTTTATACCTCATTCGGTACAAGACGCTTCAAGAAGCCATCCGATACCATAATGCGGTGCCCCAGGGGCTTTCATCCGCTATCTTCACCACGGATATGCGTGAGGCGGAATTGTTTTTATCCCAGATGGGAAGCGATTGCGGGATTGCCAACGTCAATGTGGGTACGTCCGGAGCCGAAATCGGAGGGGCTTTCGGAGGCGAGAAAAATACGGGGGGCGGCCGAGAATCCGGGTCTGATGCCTGGAAAATTTACATGCGTCGTCAAACCTGCACCATCAACTGGGGAATCGAGCTGCCCTTGGCCCAAGGGATCCGATTCGAACCGGTTTAGCCTGAAAGAGGCGCCGCCAGCGCTTGCATCATGAGACCCTATTGGATCGCAGGGATCGTTTTCGGGATCATCTTTGCCGCGCTGATGGCGATGCGTCTCAATCTGCTTTACTTGCCGTCGCAAAGCCCTCCTGCCGCATGGATCGTTCTTCCTGAGAGAGACACATGGATGAATCTCTTTCATGAAGGGCAAAAGATCGGGTTTTCCCATTCGGTCCTGAAGCGTGACGAGGTCGGATACCGACTGGAGCAATCGGTTCACATGCGCTTGAATACCATGGGGCTGGTTCAGGATGTGGCCATCGTCACAGACTCCCGCCTTAACACGGATTTGTCCCTGGATTCATTTGATTTTAGCATGGATTCCGGACGGTTCCAGTTTAAAGCGAAAGGAATGTTTTCAAAAGGGACGCTGATTGTCGACATCGAGGGTACCGGGGGAGAACAGCGGATGGAAATCCCGTTACCCCGTGCACCGCATCTGGCCTCCGTGCTTTATGACGCCGTTATTGCAGGGGGCATGAAACCCGGAGAATCGCGTACCTTCGAGATCTTCGATATTGCCTCCCTGGCCCGGGTGCCTGTATCGGTGCAGATGAAGGGGAAAGAAAAGATTCAGATCATGGGAGCAATCCGGGATGTCTCCCGGATTGTGGTACAATACAAAGGGATGACTCAATCGGCGTGGATCAGCGAAGAGGGTGAGGTATTGCGGGAAGAGGGGCTTTTGGGTATGCGACTGGAAAAAACCGATTCCCACAGCGCAATTGCGGGGATCGTTTCCCGGCCGGGCCACGATCTGACCCTTTTCACATCGGTTCCGGTCGAAACCCCTGTCCGAGATCCCAAGACCCGAACCCGGATTGCCCTTAAAATCGAGGGGATTTCCATCGAGGGTCTGGAACTTCACGGCGGACGGCAGGCCTTTTCCGGAAACATCCTGGTTGTTGAAAAAGAGCCTCTTTCGGACTTGCAAGATGAACCCTTGGACCCGCAGGAGGCCGCCCCTTATCTTAAAGCCGCACCGTTTATCCAGTCCGATTATGAAAGGATTGTATCCCAGTCCCGTCAGATCACGGCGTCAAAGACGCATCCCCTGGATAAGGTCCGGGAAATTGTCGCCTGGATGCAGGAAAACATCGAAAAGAAACCGGTGATCTCTATACCCGATGCGCTTTCGGTTTTGGAAAACCGGTCGGGCGATTGCAATGAACATGCGATACTCTTCGCCGCGTTGGCCAGGGCCGCCGGGATTCCGGCCCGGGTGGAAGCCGGTTTGGTCTATCTCAAGGGTCGGTTTTATTACCATGCCTGGAATATCGTGTATGTGGGCCGATGGATCACAGTGGACGCCCTTTTCAACGAAATCCCCGCCGATGTTACCCATATCCGGCTGGTGAACGACGCGGAAAGAAATCCACTGGACCTGCTTCCGGTGATTGGGAGGATCAAAATTTCTGTGATTGACGATAAAGCGGCACCGGGAAAGCGAGAAGAGTCTTAAACATGATCGTGCTGAATCATTTGACCAAGCGCTACACCAGGACTCTGGCGGTCAACGATCTGAGCCTTGAGGTTCCCAAAGGGGAAATCTTCGGGTTCATCGGCCCCAATGGTGCAGGGAAGACCACCACAATCAAGATGATGGCAGGACTCATGGCTCCCACCTCGGGAAGCGTTTCGATTTGCGGGATCGACATGGCTCAAAATCCCCGGGAAGCCAAGGCCAAAATCGGATTCATACCGGATCGGCCGTATCTTTACGAAAAGCTCACCGGAATGGAATTTTTGAAGTTCATTGCCCGTATCTATGGAATTCAAGCAGACGACTTTAAAGAAAAGGCCGAAAAAAGCCTTAAGCGGTTTGCCCTGTCGGATTGGGCCCATGACCTCATCGAGGCTTATTCCCACGGCATGCGCCAGCGGCGCATCATCGCCGCGGCCCTGATCCACGACCCGGAAGTGATCATCGTGGATGAACCCATGGTGGGCCTGGATCCCATGGCGGTCATCCTGGTCAAAAGTATCTTCAGGCAATTGGCCGCGCACGGTACGACGATCTTCATGTCCACCCACTCCCTGAGCATGGCCCAGGATGTGTGCCATCGCATCGGCATCATCCATAGAGGTGTTCTCATTGCCACCGGAACCCTGGATCAACTTCGGGATGGCACCTCCGCAACGGGTGCCGACCTGGAAGCCGTCTTCATGGCCGTAACCGCCGAAAACGCGAACAATCTATCGGGCAAACCATGAAAACGGTGGGGTTATTGATTCTTCCGAGATTGTGGCCGCTGAAAAGGCCCCTGGCATCGGCCAAGGGAAAAAAGCCTTTAAGAATCCTCATCCTGGGAGGAATCGGCACGGTCTTTTGGGTCGGAATTCTCGGCGTATCCATGCGGGTGCTGCGCTATTTCCGGGGGATCGAAGACGTGGGCGATCTGGTTCTGGCAAAGCTTCTCTCGATGATGCTGATCACGGTCTTTTCCCTTATGATCTTTTCCGCCGTCCTTACCTCGCTTTCCAAGCTCTATCTCAGCAAAGACCTGCCGCTGGTCTTTTCCCTTCCGGTAAGGAGGCATCACATCTTCATCGCTCGATGGATGGAAAGCGTCTTCGACAGCGCCTGGATGGTATTGATCTACACGCTTCCGGTCCTGATCGCCTATGGTATCGTCTATGATGTAAGGCCCCTCTATTACGCCTACCTGCCGGCGGCTCTGATCCCCTTGACTGCCACGGCCTCCGGAATCGGTGTCCTCGTGGTGATGCTGGCCGTAATGGTGATCCCGGCCAGCCGAATCCGCACGCTCTTTGTCTTTTTAGGTCTTTTTGCATTCATCGCGATTTACGTGGCCTTCCGCTTGCTGCGCCCGGAGCGGCTGGTGGATCCCGAGGCTTTCGCTACAGTCCTGGTTTATCTGCACGCTCTCAAGTCTCCGGACTTTCCCTTTCTTCCGAGCACCTGGGCCTATGACGGGATCCACGGCCTGTTGATCGGTGATATCCGGGAAGCGATTTTTGCGGCATCCCTTTCATTTGCCGCTATGCTTACCCTCTTTTATGCCGTTGTCCTCACCGCGGATGCCGTTTATTTTTCAGGTTTATCCAAAGCACAGACCGCCAAGGAGCATCTGTTCCGGGCAAGGCGTGAGGCGGTAATGAAAAAGGGGGTGCTTCCCGGACCGATCCGCGCGTTGGTCGAGAAAGAGATCAAGACATTTTTCCGGGATCAAACCCAATGGTCCCAAATCTTTCTTATCGCCGCCCTGGTGGTCATCTATATCTATAACTTTAAAGTACTTCCTCTGGAACGTTCCCCCATAAAAACCCTTTATCTGCAGAACCTACTTTCTTTTTTAAACATGGGACTGGTCTCTTTTGTCCTGATCGCGGTGACGGCGCGGTTCGCCTTCCCCGCGGTGAGCAACGAGAAAGATGCTTTCTGGCTGGTTCTCGCCTCCCCCATTCGGATGCGGACATACCTTTGGGTCAAGTTTTTCATCTACTTTTTCCCTTTGCTGATTTTGTCGGAAATTTTGATTGTGGGGACCAATATTTTATTGAAGGTAACACCCCTCATGATGGGTCTTTCGACAGCCACCATCTGCGTTCTGGTTCCCGGGGTAGTCTCTTTGGGGATCGGACTCGGGGCGGCTTATCCGGACTTTACCTCTGAGAATCCGGCCCAATCGGTGACGAGCTGGGGCGGCCTGCTCTTCATGATGCTGGGGGCGGTATTCGTGGGAGCCGTCATTTTTTTAGAGGCAGGCCCGGTATATCGCTTTTTCATGGCTCAGGTGAAAGAGCATACCCTGTTTCTGTCGGATTGGATCTATGCCGGCATCTCCTTTGCCGGAGTGCTCATTTTGGCCGTTTTTGCCGTCATCCTCCCCATGCGGTATGGAGAGAGAGAACTTTTGAAAACGGATAGCTGAATTTGCAGGGAGAATTTCGATGAAAGTGATCGCAAACGTTCATGCCTTTTTCTGGGAATCCATGACCGAGAACAACTGCAACACCTACCTGATCGACGGCAAAAAAAAGATCTTGATCGATCCCGGGCATCTCCACCTTTTCGATCATGTTGCAAGGGGGCTTTCGGCCCTGAATCTGGATAAGGGCGATATCCATCTGGTGATCTGCACCCATGCGCACCAGGATCACCTGGAGGCGGCGACCCTGTTCAGAAAAGCCGGGGTCTTATTTACCGTTCACGAAAATGAATGGAAACTGATTCAATCGATGAGCCATTTTATCGAGGCAAGTTACGGAATAAGCGTGGATGCGCTGGCCCCCGATTTTTTCCTTGCTAAAGGCGATTTGAATGTGGATGGATTGGATATCCGGGTTTTCCACACCCCCGGGCATTCGCCGGGATCGGTATGCCTGTATTTGCCGGCGGAGAAGGTGCTCTTCACCGGCGACTTGATTTTCAAGGAAGGTCTGGGGCGAACGGATCTGCCGGGTGGAAACAGCGCCCAGATCAAGGAGAGCGTCCGGCAGCTTCAGGATCTGGATGTGGAATATCTCCTTCCTGGTCACGGGGAAATGCTGACAGGTAAAAATGAGATTCAGGATAATTACGGTTTTTTGGAGCGATATGTTTTTGCCTATGTATGAGACAACAGAGGATTCAAGGGGCAAGAATTAGAAATGAGGAGTGAATTGTGACGGAGGTTAAGAGCACGCTCGAGCTGGTTCTGAGTCAGCCCTTAAAACGCTCAGAGAAAAACACAGGATATCAGGATCCGCGGTCCTGGCAAACCCGGTTGAGAATTCAGACTTCAAGGCATCCCTTCAAAAATTCAGAGAATCTTTCGAAGCCGCACTCTTAAAGGAAAAGAAACCGAGCCGGTAATCCCGTAACCCTCGGCCTCCGATCAGAGGGTCCTTTACAACCCCAAGCTCCGATGGTGTCAAGGGCGACAAACATTGAGTGATGACAAGTGTTTTGAAAAGCGAGAGAGCTGTAAAAATAAGCATAAATATTATCAAGGCATTTGTTAAATTGCGTGAACTACTTTCAACTCATAAAGAACTCGCCAACAAATTAAACCAGATGGAAAGAAAAATAGAGAAACACGATGAAGAGATACACATGATTTTTGAGGCAATCCGGCAGTTAATGATTCCGCTTGAAACGCCCCGAAAAAGGATCGGGTTTGGGGTTGAAGAACCCCGTGTAAGATATGGGGGGAAGAAGACGGTGTGAAAAGCTTTCAGCTTTCAAGGTGACGTCTTTTCATGCGCGTTTGGAGCGGTAAAAATTTGCACCTACTCCCAGACCCTTTCACCAAAGGGATAATGAAACTCCGCAATGTTGCGAGATGGATTCTGTGGAAAAGGAAAGCGGTTTGCAATATTTATTATTCTCTGATATAGTGAAAAAAATTCGATGCGCATAAGGAGGAAGTTTTATGGCCAGACTGAAAGCTAAGCGATCAGGGGAGGACCAGGAGTACGTTCATTTAAAAATCAAAAAGGATGATTTTGAGGCTTTTTGCAGTGTTGCTGGTCTTTTTAAAGGTTCTTTTGTTCAAACCTTAAAAAAATCAGAGAAAGATCTCTCCGAAGGCCGGTTCACCCAAAGGAAATCCTTTGAAGAAATCATTGCTAAGTAAATGGAAGTTATTACCACCCACACCTTTGATCTGCTTTTTAAGAAATTAAGTCCTCACATTCAGCGCAAAGCCGTAAAAAAGGCGAACCTCTTCAAGGAAAATCCTTTTCACCCTTCATTAAAAATTGAAAAACTTCACCCCAAGCACCACAACGTATGGTCGTTTCGAGTAGATCTTCACTATCGAATTATTTTTAGGTTCCTGAAAAAAGATACTGCGGCTTTCCTCTTTGTCGGCCATCATAACGAGATTTATGATTACGGCCTTTTTAAATAACTTTTGAAAAAATGCGGCTAATCGGACTCGTTTGGCCTTGTGGAGATTAATGATGGATAAGAATTTCCTTTTCGTGAATTAATGTATCTCAGAAGCCGTCTTGTATATCAAGTTTTAGGAGGCGCTTTATGTTGTGGCGGGTGAGGTGGTGGTTTTTGGGGGATCGACCGGTTAAGCCGAAGGAATCGATGCGTCCTTAAAAATCCTAAAAGTTCACATTATTTTCATAGATTTTAACGATAGCTGTCCTGTATGCCTAAAATCCACCTTTTTATTTGAACACTCGCTGTTCTATATTGGCGCTTATATTCATGGGGACCATATCAGGCGTTTCTTTATAATGCTTTTCTTCGCTGACGCTGTCCGAAGCCAGTCTCCCTTCATCAAAATCGAGGGTCCTTTACAACCCCAATCTCCGATGGTATCAAGGGCGACAAACATAGAGTAATGAAAGGATTTCATGCGTTCTTCGATCCTATGTCCCAATTGCCGGAAGCTGATCAGCGCTGATGAGCGAAAATGCCCGTATTGCGGCCTTTCGAATCCTGCCTCTTTGTTGAAATACAATTTCTGGACACGCGGTCTTAACGATCCTTTCCAAATTGTCCGCTGGATAATTTATCTCAATGTGGGGATGTATTTGATTTCTTTGCTTCTCAATTCCATGATCCCTCGCTTTTCCTATAATCCGCTGGTCTTTCTGTCACCGGAAAATAAAAGCCTGCTGCTGATGGGAGCCACGGGGACCATCCCCATCGGCCGTCTGGGACGATGGTGGACGCTGATCTCCGCCAATTACCTGCACGGCTCCATTTTGCATATCTTTTTCAACATGTTCGCCTTCAACCAGATTGCTCCCCTGGTGATCCGGGAGTTCGGCACCAACCGCATGATCATCCTTTACACTCTGGGCGGGGTCTTCGGCTTTATCGTTTCCTATTTTGCGGGTGTGACCTTTACCATCGGAGCTTCCGCCGCACTTTGCAGCCTGATCGGAGCGAGCCTCTATTTCGGAAAAAGCCGAGGCGGCGCTTACGGGCAGGCCATATATCGCCAGCTCGGCACCTGGACTTTAGGGATTTTCCTGTTCGGGCTGTTTTTCCCGGGAATCAATAACTGGGGCCATGGGGGAGGACTGATTGCCGGGGCTTTCCTGGGATTTGCGATGGGATACGAGGAGCGCAAACGGGAGACGGCCACCCACAAAATGCTGGCTGCAGGATGTGCCATCGCGACCATGCTGATCCTGATCGGGGCTGTTTTGTCCGCGTTATACTATCGGACTCTCGGATAGCCTGTCCTACCAGCCGCTCCCGCCTCCCCCGCCTCCTCCTCCGCCGGATGATCCGCCCCCTCCGCTTCCCGAACTCGAACCCGGTGCCGTAGCAGATGAGGCGATGGCTTCGGAAAAGACCGACCCCAGACTGGAGGCAAACCCCGAGGTGCCAAGATCGCTCCAGGACCTCCCGCTGTACCAAATAGGGGAATAGGCCTGCCCTTCTGTCCCGGCCCGGGCAAGCACATCCGAGAATTGCTCGCTCCATTCATGTTCCACATCCAGGGCCAGGGCGTATGGGAGATATTTTTCGAAAAGTTCCGGAGTTTTTTCAGGCGGGTTGAGGACCCTGAATCGGGGTGCTTCGGCTACAGAGAGGGATTGTTTGAACCCTTCGATCTGGTCCATGATCTTGCGGCCG
>Ga0066635_10000393_pt1 | contig 12695 bp, 9 predicted proteins | sample CryGeyCG2014_300_2_FD_59503 | JGI IMG/M metagenome (GOLD analysis project Ga0066635, IMG submission 59503) | Groundwater microbial communities from aquifer - Crystal Geyser CG06_land_8/20/14_3.00 | ecosystem: Environmental > Aquatic > Deep subsurface > Groundwater | place: USA: Utah: Grand...
CTCCATGACATCCAAAAGGAACAACTGGGTCAACCTGAGGATTATTGTCATTACTTCCTAAATCCCAACCGTAATAATTATCTGTGTAGCCATCATTATCATTATCAATTCCATCAATAGGGTCATAATAATTATATTTTATATTACCCTGTAAATCTGGGTGAAACAAATCGGTTCCAGTATCAACTATGCCTATTATTATATTAGTATCTCCTTCCGATAAGTTCCAAGCATTTAATGCGTCTATTTTTCGTAAATAATATTGAGAAGCAATAAAGGGGTCGTTTGGTGTATAGAGCAATTGAGGAATGTAATGTGGTTGTGCGTATGTTACCATTCCTGAAGATATAATTGAATTGATAACTTCTTCAATTTTATTGTCGGAAGTATAAAGAAACTCGTATATTAAAGATAAATCAACGAGTTTGTCTCCATGTTCATCGAATTGCTTGAGAGGTTGTTGTTTTTGAGGGAATAATTTATGCAAAGAACCATTTCCATAGTAATTTAACAATTTATTAAGCATATCATTATTGATTTTATTTGCTTTGCAATCATTTCTGTGCGTAGAATCAATTTTAAATATAATTGTTTTTGGAATATAATCTTTAGCAGTAATGTTTTTGGACATTGTAAAATTTCTTGTAGTTGTGATGTTCTGTCCAAAAAGACTAAGCTGAAAACAAATCACCGAAAATACTATGAAAAAAGGTTTAGTCATATTCTATTAATTCAAAATTATTAAAAAAACCAATTCTTTTTAATCCAATTTCTTTGCTTAAAATTAATACTTTTACATTAAATTTTGTTTTTTATTTTATAATGAAAAAAATTGTTTTATTTCTGCTATTATTTAAAGCTACGATAGCGTTTTGTCAAGCCCAAAACATTACATTGAAAGGGTTTACATACTGGAATTTAGATAAAACTATTCACCAAAAAGGAAACAACCTATTTACTTCAATAAAACCTTTCTGTAATCAAGATATACAAAAATATCTTCCTCCAGATACTTCAAAATTATTCAATATTGTAAAAAAAACAAAAAGCGACACTTCAAAAGAAAAAGCAAACAGAATAAATATTGCTCCATCTTTCTATTTGACAAGTGGATATGATTTAAGCAAAAAAAGAAGCAATCTAGAAACAGGAATTGGCTTAGATTTTAGTGTTTTATTGGGGCAAAAATTTGCAATTCAAACTGATTACATTAGCTCTAATTCAAGTTATAACAGTTATTTGGATAGCATTATTAATGAAAAACGCATTATTCCTAATAATAATTATGCTTACGGAACAAAATTAGGTTGGTGTACAAGAGACTTAAACTTTAATGTATCCTATAACCTTACAAAATACTTCAATATTCAAGCAGGAAAGGGAAAAAACTTCTTTGGGGAAGGTTATCACTCCTTATTACTTTCTGACAATGCTGCTAGCTATCCAATGTTTAAAATTACTACTACCATTTGGAAAATTAAATATGTGAATCTTTATACAAAATTCAGCGATATCAGCGATTCTAAAGGAGATGTTTCAAAGTATAAAGGCAAATATTCTGCAATGCACTATCTAAGTATTAATATTACTAAGAGAATTAATTTTTCATTTTTTGAATCTATTATATGGCAAGCAAAAGATAGTAATAACACAAGGGAATTTGATGTAAATTACTTAAATCCCGTTGTATTTTATCGTCCAACAGAATTTTCTCTAGGTTCTCCTGACAATGTGTTAATGGGTTTTAATATTAGTTACCTATTTGCAAAAAATCAACAGCTATATGCTCAAGTATTATTAGATGAATTTAGCTTAAAACATATTAGAAATCAAGATGGATGGTGGGCAAACAAGCAGGCATATCAATTAGGTTTAAAGTCCTTCGATGTTTTCCGAATTTCTAATCTCACGTTTCAATATGAATATAATTATATACGACCATATACATACTCGCATGTTTCAGCCACACAGAATTATGGACATTACAATCAAGCTATTGCCCATCCACTGGGAGCAAATCTTAAAGAATCAGTTACTTTTCTTAGATACCAATACAAACATATTTACTTTGAAACCCAATTTTCATATATTATAATGGGAATCGACACGGGAAACGTTAATTATGGTGGCAATATTTATTTGTCATATATATCTTATCCTAAAGAATATAATAATTACGTTGGTCAGGGAGTTAAAAAAACCATTGTTTTAAAAGAATTAAAAGTTTATTATCTGCTATTCCCTCAAAAAAACTGGAACTTGTATCTATCAATTTCAAATTTGTCTTTAGAAGATTACTTAAAAAAAGAAAACACAACATTTATTTCAATAGGTATTAGTAGTTTTATGAAAAAAACTTTTCTTGGAATATTCTAACTAAATTTTTTTACAAACGAAAGTGAAATTAATTTCATAGTTATTAAACCAGTTTGAATTATCCAATAAATCAAAGAACTTTTTTTATATTTGTTGCTTCAAATGCTCGAACTGAATGAAATTAATTTAATTCTTTTTTATGGCTCTTCTTCAAAAAGAAAAACTGTTTTCAAAGAAATGGTTTTTATCTTATAGTCTCATAGTAATTGGCTCATTTATCCTTGCTACAGGTTTTGTTTTTTTTATCACACCATATAAAATAGTTCCTGGAGGAGTATATGGTATTGCAATTGTAATACACTACTTGACAAAAGGTGTTTTTGCTTTCGCTACAGATGGTTTACCAATTGGTGTTATGGGTTTAATTATGAATATTCCTTTAACAATAATAGGAATAAAGATTTTAGGTCCAAAATTTGGCATAAAAACAATAGTAGGCTTCATATTAACCTCAGTGTTCATCGATTTTATTACCTTTTTCTGGGGTGATGTGCCTTTGGTAGCAAATGATGCTTTGCTTTCATCAATTTTTGGGGGAGTTTTAATTGGATTTGGATTAGGTTTGATTTTTAAATCAAAGGCAACCTCAGGGGGTTCTGATATAATAGCAATGATAATTGCAAAATATACCCGTATGCCTCTTGGACAGCTTATGATATTTGTCGACTCTGTTATTGTTCTCGTTGCCCTGATTGCTTTTCAAGACTGGAAAATACCATTGTATTCATGGATAGTGATTTTTATTACTGGAAAAGTGATAGATATGGTTTTAGAAGGCATTAGTTATGACAAAACACTTTTTATTGTTTCCGATAAATTTGAAGAAATTCGTGATAGAATTATCAATGATTTAAATAGAGGAGGAACTTATATACCAGGGAAAGGAATGTACAACGGTGCAGAAAAAACTATAATTTTTACAGTTGTTAATCGGCGCGAAATGGCTCTATTAGAAGAATTTATTAGTGAAATTGACCCCGATGCCTTTGTTACGGTTATTGAAGCAAATGAAATACTTGGCATGGGCTTCAAATCGTTAAACGAAAAAATTAGTTCATAGAATTACAATCAAAATAGATATTAATTAAATTAATAATTCCCAATATATGAAACCCCCAATATTAGAACCTATTGTTACATTGGAAACTGCCCAAAAACTTGGATTAATTCCCGATGAATTTGAAAAAATAATAATATTATTAGGAAGAATACCAAATTTTACTGAGCTAAGTATATATTCTGTAATGTGGTCTGAACATTGTTCATATAAAAATTCAATCATGTGGCTGAAAACACTCCCTAAAGACGGACCACATTTACTTGCAAAGGCAGGAGAAGAAAATGCTGGCTTGGTGGATATTGGAGATGGTATCGGTTGCTGTTTTAAAATTGAGTCTCATAATCATCCTTCAGCATTAGAGCCATATCAAGGAGCGGCAACTGGTGTTGGTGGTATAAATAGGGACATATTTACAATGGGAGCCCGCCCAATTGCTCAATTAAATTCTTTACGTTTTGGAAACATTCAATTAGCCCACACAAAATGGCTTTTAAAAGGTGTCGTAAAAGGTATTGGTGATTATGGCAATGCTTTTGGCGTTCCTGTTGTTGGAGGTGAAATCTATTTCGATGAATGTTATAATACCAACCCATTAGTAAATGCAATGTCTGTTGGTATTGTCAAATCTGGCAATACTGTGTCTGCAACCTCTTATGGTGAAGGTAATCCTGTTTTTATAGTAGGTTCTTCTACTGGAAAGGATGGTATTCATGGAGCCACTTTTGCTTCTGAAGAAATTTCTGAAGCCTCCTCTGAGAAAATTCCTGCAGTTCAAGTTGGAGACCCTTTTCAAGAAAAATTATTACTTGAAGCTTCTCTCGAGGTTGCTAAAACAACTGCAATTATTGGAATGCAAGATATGGGTGCTGCGGGAATTACATGCTCTACTTCCGAAATGTCAGCAAAGGGTGAACATGGAATGATTATTCATTTAGATAAAGTTCCATTACGACAACAAAATATGCTTCCTTTTGAAATATTACTTTCTGAATCACAGGAAAGAATGTTAATTGTTGTTAAAAAAGGTAGAGAAAAAGAAGTTCAAAGTATTTTTGACAAATGGGATTTAAACTGCGTCCAAATTGGGGAAGTAACAGCTGATAAACGTTTGAAATACTTTATGAACGGTGAGCTTGTTGCCGATGTTGATGCAGAATCATTGGTGCTTGGCGGTGGTGCACCTATTTATAAAAGAGAATATAAAGAACCAGCGTATTTTGCTAAAACCAAAAATTTTTCTATTGATAATATCAAACTACCAGCTAATTTAAAGGATGTATTCTATCATTTGGTAAGCCAACCAAGTATTTGTTCTAAAAAGTGGGTTATTGAACAATATGATACAATGGTTGGAACCAAGAATATGAGCACCAACAAACCATCAGATGCTGCAATAGTGAATATAAAAGGCACTGAAAAAGCAATTGTGCTTACAACTGATTGTAATTCTCATTATGTTTATGCTAATCCCGAAATAGGTTGTGAAATAGTAGTTGCTGAAGCTGCTAGAAATATTGTTTGTTCTGGTGGAGAACCATCTGCCATTACCAATTGCCTTAATTTTGGTAATCCGTATAATCCTGAAGTATATTGGCAATTTGTCGGAGCAATAAAAGGGATGAGCACTGCTTGTAGAAAGTTTAATACACCTGTTACTGGTGGCAATGTTAGTTTTTATAACCAAACAAACATTGATGGAAAGATTGAACCAATTTTCCCTACACCTGTTATTGGTATGTTAGGTATTATGCCGAATAAAAAATCGCAAACTACACTAAATTTTAAGAAAGAAGGAGATATTATTTTTCTTATAGGTAAATCAGAAAACGATATTTCTAGCTCTGAATATCTTTATTCATATCATAAAGTTCAATTATCACCTCCGCCATTTTTTGATATAAATGAAGAGTATGAAATACATGAAGCCATTAAACAACTTATTGCTCAAAATATTATTTCCTCTGCCCACGATGTTTCTGAAGGAGGATTGTTGGTTACCTTATTTGAATCGGCAATGTATAATGGATTTGGATTTGAAATAACCTCCGATAAATCTATTCGTAAAGATGCTTTCCTTTTTGGTGAGTCTCAAAGTAGAGTTATTGTGAGTGTTTCTCCTAAAAACAGAGAAAAACTTATTGAAACATTAATATTTTCTGAAACTAATTTTTCCGTTCTCGGCGAAATTAAAGGAAAAGAAATGATAATAGATAATGAATCGTTTGGTAATATTAATGACACTAAAAATATTTATGACAATGTTATTTCAAAGATTATCGAAAGTTAGTATTTCTAAATTATAAATTTTATTTCTTTCAAATCGCATTCTATTATAGTGTTATCTTTTCTCTCTAATAATAGCTTTCCATATTTATTAATTCCAACAACCTTAGCTATGATTGTCTTATAATTATATAGATAGTTTGCCCATACATTAAAATTGAGTAATACATTCAAGTATTCATTATCAATTATTGAGTATTTTAGAGATTTCAACTGTTCATACCTTGCTTCTATTTTGTTTAAAAGAATATTTAGGCAGTCGTCTATATTATATTGCTTATTTGACAATAACTTTAACGAAACTGGATTTGGTATTTCCTTGGAAAATTGAGTTTGATTAATATTAAGCCCAATTCCAATTACAACATTAACATATTTACCACCTAATATTGAATTTTCAATTAATATTCCAGCAATTTTTCGTTTGCCAACATAAATATCATTGGGCCATTTAATAAATAAATTATCAATTGAAAGTTCTCTTAGAAAATCAATTATAGCAAGTGAAACTGTCTTACTTAAAAAAAATTGTTTTTCAACGGGTAAAAAAATTGGTGAAAGTATAATACTAATCGTTAAATTTTTACCATCTTCGCTTTCCCATTTGTTTTTGGCTTGTCCTTTTCCTGAAGTTTGTTTTTTTGCAATAACTACCGTTCCTTCTTCTGCTTTATTCTCTTTTATTAATTGAGAAGCATAAATGTTAGTTGAGCTTATTACTGTTAAATAAATAATATTATTACCAATAGTTTTGGAAGTATTCAATTTTATTATTATTTGAATGAATATTTGTTGTAACAGACAATATTTTCTTTGCTTTTACGTATTTTAGTTCTTTGTTTATACTCTTTTTCAGCATATCCCAAAGAAATTAACAATACAGGTCTTTTATTTTTAGGAATTTCAAGAATCTGCTTTACTTTTCTTTCATTATACCAACCAAGCATGCAGGTTCCTAGACCCTCTTCTGCTGCTTGAAGACAAAAATGTTCTGCAGATATTCCAATATCAATAAGATTAAATTCTTTATTTTTTAGCCACCCTCCTATTTGTGATTTAAAATTTGGTCTTTCCGCAATTAAAACAATAATAACAGGAGCTTGTGGAACAAATTTATTAAAAGACATCAATTTATCAAAGGTTACATCTGCAATTTTATTTTTAATTTCAGGATTGTCAATAACAATATATTTCCATGGCTGGGCATTGCTTGCTGAAGGGGCTATTCTCGCTGCTTCTATGCAATTATCTATTTTTTCAGGTTCTACCAATTTATCAGTATACCTGCGAACACTTTGTCGTAAATTTGCTAATTCTATAAATTTCATGCTTATTTGATTTCTTTAATACTTTGATTATAGTCCATAATATACAGCACCACCAATCGAATCATTTGCTGCGCCTGTAACTGATTTTAAACAATTGATTTCTTTCTTTATACGAAGTATTCCCAATAGTGCAAAAACTAAAGCTTCTTTAAATTCAATAGTTTTAGAATCAGGTATAATTATTTGATGAGATGTAAGTGATGAAAGTCTTCGAATTAAAAATTCATTGTATGCTCCACCGCCTGTGATGAGTATTTTCTTGTTTTTAGTAAAATTTGTAGCTATGTTTAATTGAATAACAATATGTTCTGTAACGGTTCTTAATTTATTTTCAATACTTTCAGTATATTTCTCAATAATTGGAATAAATATATTGTACAACCATTCTTTACCAAGTGATTTGGGAAATGTCTTTTTATAATATTCCAAATTATTTAATTCTGTTAACAAAGCATTATTAATAATACCTTGTTCAGCAATTTTACCAGAGCAATCAAAATTCATGTTTAATTTATTTGCCAGATAATTAAGAATAATATTTGTAGGGCAAATATCATAAGCCCTTCTCTCATTATTTAAATCAAAAGAAATGTTTGAAAACCCGCCTAAATTAAGGCAAAAATCATAATCATTAAATAAAATTTTATCACCTATTGGCACTAATGGAGCTCCCTGTCCACCTAATGCGACATCAAGAGTTCTGAAATCACAAACAACAATACCTTTTGTTTCTGCAGCTATGGATGCTCCATCGCCTATTTGACAAGTTATTTGCTTTTCTGTTTGATGGAAAATAGTATGACCATGAGATGCTACAAAATCAATCATTAAAAAATTATCATCTATAAATGCTTTTATCAATTTTCCTAAATAATGTCCATATTCTATATGTGTTTTAACAAAATTAAATGTGCTTTCCTTTTCTAAATTTGATAATTTGCTAATCCATTCTTCTGTATATTTATAAGTAACGGCCTTTTCAATACGGTAATGCCACTTATTGTCTAATTTAGAAAGCTTACAATAGGCAATATCAACACCATCTAAAGATGTCCCAGACATTACGCCTATAACATTATATTCTTCCATCACAAAAGTTTTAAAATATTTTCAAGTTTTATTCCCCTTGACCCTTTAACAAATAATGTTTTTCCCATTATTTTGTTTTTTTTAAGCCAGATAGCTAAGTCATCGGTACTTTTAAAAGTTGGTATTTCGCTATTATTATTAATTTTATTAAATATTTTCCCCACCAGAATTATTTTATCAAATTTTTTTTTATTTGCTAATTCTAAAATTTTCAAATGTTCTTTTTCGCTTTCATTCCCAAGTTCTAACATATCACCTAAAATAACTACTTTATTATCAAAAGCTATTGTAGCAAAATTATTTATAGACGCTTCCATACTCGAGGGATTAGCATTGTATGCATCCATAATAACCCTGTTTTGTTCAGTTTTAATTATCTGAGAACGATTATTTGTTGGTGTATAGGATTCGATAGCGTTGATAATAGAATTTTTATCAACACTAAAGTAATTTCCAATTGCAATAGCTGCTAAAATGTTTTCAAAATTGTAGCTCCCAACTAGTTTAGATTTTATTTTATCTAATTTATTGGTGTTTTTATTAATTAGTTCTACCTCTAAATAAGGATTGGCAGCAACAATATTAGCCGAGTAATTGTTATTAGAAGAATTACCATAAGTTATTCTCTTAGTGTTTTCAGAAAGGTTTGTTAAAATGGGATTTTCACCATTTACAAATAATGTTCCTTCTTTTTTTCTTATCCAATTGTAAAGTTCACTTTTTGTTTTTATTATTCCTTCTATGCTTCCAAAACCCTCTAGATGGGCTTTACCTATATTTGTAATTATCCCGAAATTAGGTTGAGCTATTTCGCATAATTCGGCAATCTCACCTAAATGATTTGCTCCCATTTCAATGATAGCAATTTCTGTAAATTTTGATATTTTTAAAATAGTTTGTGGAACGCCAATATGATTATTCAAATTGCCAATCGTAGCCAAGGTATTGTATTTTTTACTTAAAACAGCATTGAGTAACTCTTTGGTTGTTGTTTTGCCATTAGTGCCTGTTACCCCAATTATTGGAATTTTTAATTTGCTTCGATGATATTTTGCTAAATCCTGTAGTGTTTTAAGTGTGTTATCAACTAAAATATAACGATTGTCCTTATAATAATTAACGTCATCAATAACAGCAAATGAACAGCCATTGTTCAAGGCAATTTCAGCATAAGTGTTTCCGTTAAAATTATCCCCTTGTAATGAAAAAAAAATTGATTTGTTTTCAACCTTACGACTATCGGTACAAATATGTGTACAATTTAAATAAATTGAATATAATTCCTCTATTAACATAATAATTTCAACAGATTATTAAATAAAAACCCCATTAAAATTTATTAATGGGGTTTTTAAAGATTGTTATAAATTTTAGTTGTTTCCTATTGGACTTCCTACCCTAATCATTGCACAACGGAAACCAATATCATTAGTAGATTGATTTTCATCTAAAAAACGTCTTGTACCTGGCACTGTCCAATAAACCAAATCTTTCCATGAGCCACCTTTGAAAACTCTTGCCTGATTATTAATCATAGATGTTTTTCCATAGTCATACATAAAATTATTTTCAGAATTAATAGCAATATTTTTCATGGTAATTGAATCCAATCTATCATAATTAATACTTGAATTTACATCACCATCGCCATAGTTGATGTTATCTGCGTACCTATAATTACGTCTATTTTGGTTGCCAGATAAATCGTCAAAGACCATCGTGCCTGGTGTTCCAAGCCATGTATTCTTTTGACCCGAAGTGTCATTAAACATAACTAAGTTGGTAACAGGGTCTATATTGTTATTTTTAAATACATTTCCTCTATAAGGATTGTATTCAGTAACATCTTCAAAAGAAAGTGGTCTGTAAACATCAGCAACCCATTCATTAACATTTCCTGCCATATTATATAACCCGTAATCATTAGGCCAATAAGAAAATACAGGAGTAGTAATAAAACCAGCATCGTTTAAGTTGCCTGCAACACCCATTAAATCTCCTCTACCTCTTTTAGCATTTGCAACAATTTCACCAAGACTTTTTTTGTTATCACTTCTAATGATATGCCCATTCCAAGGATAAAGTTTTCTGTTTATTATATTTTCATCAACAGTATTTCCCATTAAGCCATAAGCAGCATATTCCCATTCAGCTTCGGTCGGAAGTCTATATTTTGGTAACATAATTCCATCTTCCATTTTAACCTTACGCTTTGGTTTTGCACCTGATGGGTCGTTTAAATTAGGAATACCAGTGTTATAAACAGGATTAGAACCAGTGCTAGGATCTCCATAATCGGAATAAGTATATCTGTCTGTTGTGAAAAATTGAACACTATTGTCAATTGGGTCCCAATCTTTTAAACCTTCTCTAACAAGAATCATTTCATTAACTCTATCGCTTCGCCAAGCACAATATTCTGTGGCTTGAATCCAACTGACACCAACAACAGGATATTCTCTGTATGATGGGTGACGGAAGTAATATTCAACATATTGTTCATTAAAAGCCAATGGGTCTCTCCATACAAGGGTATCTGGCAATGCTTTTTTGTATATTTCAGGATAATCATTGCCCATTATTCTGCTAATCCAATGCAGATATTCGAGCCAATCTTGATTTCTAACTTCAGTTTCGTCCATATAAAAAGATGGTACAGAAACTCTTCGTGGAATATTATCCCAGTCGTAAGTAATATCTTGTTCTACACGACCCATAACAAAAGAACCTCCCTCAACCAATACTAAACCTGGTCCTGTTTCTTGTTCTAAATAGGGTTTCATTTCAAAACCACCGTTTTTCTTATCATTATAATTCCATCCTGTAGTAGAAGAGGATGGTTTTTTACAAGAAGTGATAAACAGCATGGCAGCCATTACAAAGCTTAACACTATTACTCTTTTGATTTTTGATTTCATATTAAAAAAATTTAATTTACATTATATAAACTAAAAAGAAGGACAAATTATTACACTATTATATTTTTCTTTTCTTAAATTTTCAAATAGCAAATATAATGAAAATTCATGTGAACCACCAATTAAATTTACAAATTTTGATAAATTAATATCATAACTGTATAAAAATCTAAATGTTTTTGTGTCTATTCCGGCAATTACAACACATGCATCTGAATTTTCAATGGCATTTCTATATAGCAATCCTAATGTTAGAGGATTTCTGTTAATACAAAATCCCCCTGCAATTTGTTGATATTGGTGTTGTCTTTGATAAATTATATTGGGTGAAATAAAGGTTTCATTTTTAATACTCTTATTTAAAGAGTATTTACCAATATAAAAAATCGAGAATTTATAATATAGCTTATCTTCACCAACATAATGCGATGTTGGTGGCTGCGTTAAATGGTTTAACGTAATTCCACTTACCATGCTTTTGGTATAACCAATAAAGCCAGCAGAAAAGTCTAAAGAATGAATATTAGTAGAGGTAGGTACTCTTTCATTGGTTGGATATACAAACCCTTGCTTGTTATCTATTTGGTCTCCAAATGTAAATGTTTTCCAGTCTATGGAATTTTGCATATAACTTGCTTGTATTCCTGTATTAAAACAAAGATTTTTATTTACTTTTATCTTATAGGAGTATATTCCACTAATTAATGAACTGGACATTTGTGCTTCACCAGCTTTATCTGTAATAAAAACAAGACCTATTCCGCTAGAAATTGACTGAAAATAATGATCAAACGAAGCACTATATGTAATAAATGCACCAGGAATAGCGGGGTTCTGATTACGAAAATTTGTTACAACTCTTGTATTTTCTCTTGCTCCTGCAAAGGCTGGATTTAAATATAAAGGATTTGCAAAATATTGTGAAAAAGAAGCATCCTGAGCGTTTACTGCTTTAGTTAAAAAAAAACAAATAAAAAGAATATAAACGCTTCTTTTAATCATGCGGATATTTTGTTTTTTAAATAGGTTATAAATTTTACGAAAATCTTATAAAAAAGGTTACGCTTCAAATTATTTTTTAAAAAAAATCATAAAATTTATTTAATTTCGTTATTACTTTGAAAATAAGCTTTTGTTTTTTACTGAAAAATCTTATATTTTTAGAACAAATTGTTTATTTTCTAGTATTACCCTAATGGTAAAGTATTTATCAAAACTAAAAAAATGAAAAATAAGATCTTATTTTGTTTTATTTTATTGTCCTTATTTGCAAGTGCAAAGGAGGCTTTTGCTCAATTGGGAAAAACCACTTTAAAATGGAAAAACATTCAGAAAGACGCTTTTGATAACGATTCTATTAAATATTTATATTTTGATGGAGCTATTTTTGATTTTGAAAATATTGGAATTCCTGTTTTTTTTAAAAGAGATAAAATAAATTTCTTTGATGCTGAAATAAAAGTATCGCTTCTTAATAAAGTTTATGAGGAAATAATTCCTTCTGAAATCAGTCAATTGAAAGATTTGAGCAATATTAAAGATGATATATCAATAGAAACAAATATTTCAATACAGGAAAAGCAACCCTATTCTAATATTAAATTTATACCAATAATAAAAAACGCTATTACTGGAAGATAC
>Ga0066635_10000394_pt1 | contig 12687 bp, 16 predicted proteins | sample CryGeyCG2014_300_2_FD_59503 | JGI IMG/M metagenome (GOLD analysis project Ga0066635, IMG submission 59503) | Groundwater microbial communities from aquifer - Crystal Geyser CG06_land_8/20/14_3.00 | ecosystem: Environmental > Aquatic > Deep subsurface > Groundwater | place: USA: Utah: Grand...
GGCATCGGAATCGCCCCGCCAAGCGATCTTATGATTTTCGCCAAGAGAGTGCAGGATGCATGCCAAGAACTTCATGCTGCCACCATCCCAAAGGGTGGTTTGTTGAATTGAATGGTGATTCAGTCATTCGAAAAAGGGTTGGATACAGTGAAACTGTAAAACCATTGAAGGAAAATTATTATGACAAATGAAACAGATTTAGAAACCAGTAACTCAAAGCGTATTGAGTGGCTGGAGAAAGCCTATAAAGTACTCCGGGAGGAGCTTCTGCCGGAGGCGCCCGAGTCCATCTCGATTACATTTGGCTTCCCCTCCAAGGGTGCTAGGAAGTCAGCCCGGCAGTGCCTTGGCGAATACGCTCACGACTTCCTTCAGCAAGGGGAAACAAAGGCGGGGTTTATAAGCATCCATCCCACGGTATTCGAAAACCCTCCCCGCGTCCTCGATGTGCTCTTGCACGAGATGATTCACGCGGCGACGCCGGGCGAGAAACACCAAGGCAATTTCGTAAAGCTTGCGAGACGAGCCGGCCTTATCGGGAAAGCGACAACGACGTATGCCGGACCGGAGCTGGGCGCGAAATTCCGCATATTCCTCGAAGAGAAATTGCCCGCAATGCCGGCAGGCTACGGCAACTTTGAGCTTACCGAGAAGAAGCAAACAGTTCGTATGAGGAAGTATATTTGCCCATCGTGCAAGCAAATAATCCGGGCAGCGACGGACGAGCTTGACGCCATTTGTGGCGTGTGTAAGGTGGAGTTCGAGCTTGCACCGAAAAAGGGTGAAGAATAGTGTCGTATAGATGCGCCAAATGCCACAAGCCAATAACCGGTCAGCCTATCCGGCTGGTGACCGAACTCGAGCCGATGGAGTATTCTATCCAATGCGATGAGTTTGGAGACACTGTTGATCACGGCGGGTATGGATGGAAAATTATTAAAGAAGAAAACTTCTGCCCAGCCTGTGCTGAAACGGTGGCTAAACCGGAGCTGCCTAAAAAGAAGCCTAATTATAGGAGATACTATCGATGATCTGCCCTTCCTGTGGAGCCAGGTTGAAGCAAATGGGCAGTATGACCCAGCGCCCCTGCTGCGGGTTTATCATTTATGATAAAAGCCAGTAAGGCAGGATCCGATCCAAGCTTTAACCCAGTTAGCCGGTGGTAGGGAGCCGGCTGTCACGGTTACGCTTAATCCTAGGATCCTCCACGCTTTAAAAGCGGCAGCGGAGGAATTGCAAAATCTTGAATTTTCCAGTTCACTTCCGCTTGTGCTGGAAGCTATAAAGGTACTAACAAAGTTAGAATAAAATAATGCACCAGCTAATTGACTCCCGGCAGCATATTCTATTATATTAGCCCGACTCTACCGACTCACCTCTCTCTTCTATCTCCCATACCTTCCCCGTTTCCCTCCCGGCTGCCTTTGCAAGTGCATTGTCTATTTTTTGAAGTTCTACAATTATGCGTATCTTTTCAGGAAAGGGAAGGTGCGTTTGTTCGACACGATGCCTATGTTTTGCTTCTGCTGTTCTACTTATATAATCCTGCCAACTCATCTTCTATTATCTTCCTCGCTTGCTGTAGTTCTCTTTTGCATTGATTCTTGTTGAGGCCTATTTCTTTGGAAATTTTGGCGACTCCCTTACCCTCTTGATATTTTAAAACCAAGATTTGTCTTTGTAATTGGGTTAGTTTTACGAATACATCCCCATACATGGCAGAGTATGCCTTTCCGGTAATCCAATCCGCGTCCAGCTCCTCCGATCCTGTTGAGAAAATAGCATCCTCTGGGGTGTTATAGGCAAGTTCTTTATGGTCAGGTTCAGCAATCGACCATGAGCTTCCACAGGATCGGCTAATCCAATTTTTTATCTTCCCCTTGTAGACGCCACCAAATTTCCCATTTCCTCCGACAACATAGTACCAGAAGGCAACTTCGGTATTCGTTCTGAATGTACCGGCACACTCAAGCATGATTGTTACCAAGGTGTTCCACTTTTCCTCGAGAGAGATAAACTCTAAACGCTTTCTTATAAAGTTGGTTTTTTCTATGAAAAAGTTGTATACTTCCTGGTCTTGAATATATGCGCGCTTGTAATTTTTACAAATTCTTGTCTTGAGGTCAAGATTTTTAGCCGGAGCATAGAGGGAGAGAAAGCGGCGTGTGTCTCTGTTCCCTATATCAACCAGCCCGCCACTCAACATCTGCAGATACTTATAAAGCACTGGGGACATCATATGGATTATGAAAATGCCGACCATATTCGCGCCGACCTCTGCCTCTAGCGAATCGTTTTTTAAGCATACCTGATAGACGGATATAATCCTTTTACTTATGTCATTTAGTGATTTTTGGACAGCCAACTTTTCAGCCTTAGATAGCCCAACAATATCAAGTCGATCCCTCAATTCATAGCCATACGCCAACAGCTCTCCAAGCTGTTGCTCATTATTTATTAATACTTGCGAAGGCTTGTTATAAAAGCGTATTAGTCTATCAGGAATATTTATCCCTTTATCCTTCAATAGTTGAATCGACATCTAAGCTCCGACCTATTGATCGTAAATAGGCTTCCATAATACAAATTGCGGTCGCTTCGTCAATGTTGGTAATAGTTTCCTTTACTAGACGAGCCACCAATTTTAATGTTTGTTCATCGTCCCTTTTAGTTTTTCCAAACAACTTCCCTCTCCATTGTGATGCTGTCATATAGATTCTATCTTTTACAAGATCGGCTATGATATATGCGGCAAATTCGCGGATTTTTACTGGAACTCGAGGGTCGGCTTTTACAAATACATCCTCGATAATGGCTAAGTCTACCGGCCGTTCGAGCTCCTCAATCTTAAATCCTTTTAGCTCTTCGGATTCCTCAAAGCAAGCAACAATATGCTGTAATAGGTGCCTTTGACAATTCATCCGAGCAAATTCGCTGAGTTCCCCTCCTTGAAAATGATGGTCCGGCAAGAAATTTGCCGTAATTGCAGCTCTTGCGTGCTCCCAATTCTTTTTTGGCCATTTTCTAGGATAAGCCAGTGTTTTATACAGCTTGCTTCCCGTTTCGGTATTGAATATGCAGACTCCTGTTGATTGAGTATTTGGGTCTAGAGACAGGAAAATCATTTAAAACACCGTCTTCCTTCTGGTCTTCTGGGCATCAATTGTATCCTGCTTCCGCCGGTCTTTTTTAGCCCACTCTCTATGAATCTCGTTTTCCCACTTTATGTCAGACATGTGGTCGACATTGATGTGCTCGAATGTTCGTTCGGCTAGCTCACCACATACCGGACAACGGATCTCAGGATTTTGGCGATACTCGGAAAGCGGCATAATTTCGTCGAAGATATTGCCACATTTTGTGCAGGCATATGGGTAGGTCATTAGCTTTTCCCTGAGGCTCCCGGCACATGAAACCGAAAGCATGAATAGTTACTTATATTATGAAAAGTATTCTGAGAATTACAGATCGGACACTTTATGCCGGCCTTATCCGATTCAATATGAGCGGAGATTGACTTAAATTCAAGTGTCCAACAATGATTACAGTCTTTGCATTCATATGAATATAATCTACTCATCCTATCTCGCTCCAATATGTTCTTGATGAACTATCATCAATATAGGTCGTATCACCACCGATCGAGCACCAAGGTATTCCCGTAGGCGGACAATACCATGGATTAGGGACGGGATATGGCTGTGGATTAGTGACTGGATTAGTATTAGCTAACTGCAATCGTAAAGATTGGATCTCTTTCTCAAGCTCATCAACTTTTGTTTTAAGCTCTTCAACTTGTCTGTTAAGATATTCTACGCAATCCATAACATTTCTCCTAATTTGCAATAATGCCGTTAATTTCGAAGCGAACGGGGGTAGAAAGGTAAGAGCCGGAGCCGGTGCCCAGTACATCTCCTGAGTCGGTGTCGAATGTAAATGTGGCGACTCCCAACAAGCTATTCCAAGTATATGTAAAATTCCGGCCGCATCTGTTGAAGGATGGCACTCGAGCGGTAAGTGAGTTAGGTGCGGTATCCGTCGATAATCCTCTTACGACAACCGTCCATTCCGCCTCATATTTCCCTGCACCTATCGCAGTTTGAGTCAAGAGTACATAGGCGTAGACATTCCCGTTGAGCTTGACCTTCCATATATTGTTCACTATATTGGTGGCTTCCTCAACGATAATGCCGGATGCCGGCTGACGGAAAAGGTCGAGGATAATCGACACCGCTCCCTTGTTCAATACACCGGATAGAAGGGCCACGGGGAATCCGGCATAATCCAAATCGCCGCCGGTGTAGGCTATAATGGTCGCCTCTGTCCCAGAGGCGAAAAGTTTCCACGTTCCCGAATCACTTGTGGAAACCGTATCGTCGGCCTCCAAATCAAGCTCGTCTAGGATTGTTTGTATGGCTTGTCCACATTTCCAAAGCCTGTTATGGATACCTGTTTCTAAGGGATAGCCCAGCGGATCGTTTGCGCTACTCCGTGTTGTTATCGATGTATGCGTATTCCGGCTATTTATGTTAGCCGTCCCATCGCTTTTTGTGTACCCCTTCTCGGGATCCGTATCTCCGATTCCGTAAAAATCCTGAGATAATTCATGTATTTCGCCACACCCCTCTCCAGCCGTTACACAAATAACATCATCATCCCCGAACAACCAGCCGGTTGTGCCGGTTCTCCGAGCCTGATTCTGGTCATAGATTGACTGGAAGGTAGGTTTGACTCCCGACCATCCCTGAATCTTTTCGGCGATGTGAAGCTTTTTTATCGCCCCGCTGACAGAAAGTAGGAAGCCAGCTATCAGCTGCTGATGCAATGAGCCGCCGCCGTTGCCTTTCGTATAACTTCCTTTAACATCTGTATTGGGGATATCCTTGCCAAGGACCTCATTTTTCAATCTACCGGTCTGCATGTAGTTCTTAATATGAGGTGCCTTATCGCCGCCACGAGTATATGCTCGGAGATACTCCTCAACCAAACCATCCGGACTACAATTCTCGTCGCTTAAAATTGGAAGGTCGGTGTTTGTGTTTTTCCTATTAATGGAGCCGGGGATACCCCTCAAATATATCTGTATTCTCCCGAATATATCTAGCATAGTTATACCTTCTTAACTCCCCAAAAGTAAAGGTCGACATTATCCCTTATTTTAAATTCGTGTCTGCTAAAAGTGTTGTAAACATCCAGCCCTGCCTCAATATCGGACCTGCTTCGATTTTGGTACCATTGAGGCAAGTCATCCAAAGTAAGGCTTGCTTTATACTTATTGGCAGTGACCGGTTTTCTATCCAAAATCCAGTGCTCCGGCCGGTTGCCGGTGGCACAGGTGATTATTAATAGACCACCTGGCTTTAAGAGTTGCTTCATATGGAATAAAGATTCCTGCCACTCTCTGTCATGCTCAAGCATTTCAGTACAAATAATAGTATCAAAGGATTTCTCCGGCATTTGCTTGGCGAAATGCATGAACGAACTAACGACATTTACATTGGGTCCTGGAACAGTATCTACCCCAGTGTATCCACATTCGGTAAACAGGTATCTGTTGTTCCCATTTATGTCAAGGCTTCCTATATCAAGAACCGTGGCCATATGGAATGGAGAGGGATGAGGCCAGAAGGGGAATTTCCCCTTGACTTCCAAGCAAAATATCATAGGCTCAATATACATCTTTCATAAGCTTCTTAATAATTTCGTCTTCCGTTTTGTTTTTACTAAAGTATCCTTGTCCATCAGGTCGCTCTATGATAACATTTTCTTTCCCATCCCGAACTTCTTTTATCTCAATCCAGGCCTCCATCTCTTTCCAAGGTCCCCATTCGCCTGTTACAAAATCACATTCCCTTCTCTCCATATCTCCTGTTTCCATATTACGCCGTTGTTCGTAATATTCATTCAGTTTAAGCCAATGATAATACCCGTCGCGAATATATTCGAGCGGATTGCCGTCGTTATCCTTCTTTATTATCTGCATTATGACACTCCTTAGGATTAAAGCTGTTTAAACATTGAGTCAGGAACGAACAATATGCACATTGCCAATCTCTATCCATCTCCTCCCATTTTTTATAAGAGGCTTTTTCAAAATCCAAACTTTGCTGCATCCATGCTGTATACATCGTATCCAGCTCTTCTGTAATATTCGTCAATTGCTCGTTGGCTTGATTATATAGTTCCAGTGTTGAAGTATGTTCGGCGTCCTCACTGTTTTCATATGCCTTACGTCTCTTTATGCCGTTTAATTTTCTTATGACTTCCTTCCTCTTCTCCAGTAATTCTTTTCTATGAGGAAATTCCGGAATATAGCAACGGTCCGGCAGGGCATTGGCTTCAACATGTTGCTTAAGAATCTTATCCTGTTCATGAATAGAGCCAAGACTCAATTCTTTAAACTTATATGTGTAGTTCTTCTCATCTTCATTAAGTTTTGTTATTATAATATATTGATCATCTTTAGAATTAGGCTGTAATTCTAAAGCATATTCGGAATATTGTTCTCCGCTTGCCCAGTAGATTATATGAAATCGGCTGATTAAGAATGCATCTTCCTCGGGTCCTGCCTCTACTGCCCATAATCCTTTGGAGTCCTCTGTTGTAATTCCTCTCTCTACAGCCTCAACCCCAGTAATGAGTTTAAGACGCCTCTTGTCTGTAAAATCCAGATATCTCATTACCTGAAGTACGTAATTGAGTTTAGGCTTTGAGTCGAATTTTACTACTTGATTGGCTACAGCATAATGATTTCCACCGATGGTTTTAATTTCCACGCCAATACATATCCCGGATACTCTCACTATTAAATCGAACTCGCCCGATACACGATTAATCTCATCTCTAAATTTTACATTTGTCCCAAGCACCTCGACATCTTTACATCGTGTAAACACGCTTTGGATAGCGGTTTCGACATACTTTCCCCTATCGAATATGGAGGCCGATCGAAAAAGAAGCGGCCTCTCTTCCACCTTTTTCATCTTATAATACATCGCCCTTAAGCAGGCACCACCATATTGGTCTTTGGTACCGATTGCGGTAGACGACGGATAAAGCCAAAACTGACCGGTCTTTTCAGACTCCGATGGCTTTCTGGTATTATACTCCATCGTAAGCCGGTCTTGGTAGTATTTTAGTAGACGAATCATACTTCTATCTTATCATGGATGTGTGGTATTGTCAAGTCAGGGCGACTCTTATCCTATCTATCACAACAGGAACCTCCGCTAAGTTATTCAAGATAGAGAATGTAATCGATGCATCTCCATTAAGGGTAGCAGTAACCAATGAACCGGTATCCTTAGAACTTGAATATGAGGTACCATTTCTCTTTTGTAGATATATGTCCGGGACGTGCGGCCTCATTGTTGCCTCGACCAAACTGTCGGAGTCTACATCAACATAATCATAAAACCTGATGTTAAACTGAGAATCCTTTATATACTCATTATAATAAACATTGAGGGAAATCAGTCCGGTCACCACCTCTGCCCTGTTCCTATCATGGCCAGATAGGCTTATTCCCGTTCCGAGGTTGATATAAATTTCAGAGCTTTGTATTGTAGGGAAATAGATATCGATCGGGTTGGATACCCCCGAATAAAGACCGGAGGAGAAATCGGCAATCTCGGTGCCGGATTCGGTCGTACCTATATTGCGTACATATGTCCCATAGATGGGAACAATCGATATGTTGTTGAACTTTGAGGAGGACACCGTATCCGGTAATGTTACCTTAAGAGTCGTGGTAAATGTACTGAGATTGGATGAGCGTAAGTTTACAACATCCACCCAACCGATACCGGAGGCGGCCCTGGTCGGCTCCGTTTGAGTGACATGCCTTTCTATCATCGACTCAGAGCTGTAGGTTTTTTCAATCGTTAGCGAATCCGGCAACGACCCATCCATATACAGTAATTTGTTCTCTCTAAGCTTAAGTCCCGGAGTTACATGTCCGAAATCAGAGAGTACCATGGCTGTAGCCGTGCTCGCATCGATTTCGTAATGCAACCCCCCGATTAGAGGAGTACGAATACCAAGAGTACGTGGTACAAGCATGTATGTCCGTGGACGATATAAGCTAAGGGCTGCCGTCATAATGTCCGAGAGTTTATCGTGAACATGCGATTCGAATGCCTTACTGGTGTACCAAGTGGTTTGGGCATTTATACCCGCCCTTCGCAGGTCTATTTCAAACCCGGTCATATCACGGACAAGTCCGGCAAGCTGTTCATTCACCTCGGTTGACGTATTTACCTCTCCAAATGATACTTTAGTTTTCATCTATTCTCCTCCATTACCTATCCCAAATTAGAATATGCGGCATAGCTACCTCAGTGAAAATAGCGAGTGCATCACGAGTATCTACGGAGAGCCGAATACCGTTTAAACCGATAGGGAAAGTAAGATCCGGGTAATCGTGAGATAAAACGGCGTGGCCGGCTACAAGATATTTTAGGTGGTCCGTAATATCAAGCTCTATTCGTGTAAGCTTACCGTCATAGATATCGTACACAAAATTTTCAGGCCTCATATCGTAATTTGGGTCGGTGATCGACCCATCGCTTCCGGGAAAAGCTCCATAGAGCAAAGGTATCCCAGCATCCTTCATCCATTGTATAACATTTTGTTCATATATCCAACTAAAGCCCGGCATCGTCCAAGTTTTTACTTCATTGTTGATTACCGGAGTATTTATCGCATCGATTTTTACCGACCTTGCCGGCAATTTATTACCAGGTAATTGCATACAATACAGAACGAGTACTGCCTTCTTAAATGTAGCTCCAAGGCTCTCCGTAATCCTGCCCGTAGGACGCATAAACAAATGATGATCCTTCCCGTTAAGTCTGCCTATGTATCTTCCGTGCTGCCATAAGAGCCATGCTTCAGTGCCGGCTGAACCAGTGGTTCCTATACCTGCGGTCGATGTAATATCGAATGAATAAATAATATAATCGGCACCGGCGCCGATATTCTCCGCTTGGTCGAATAGCGTTGCTATCTGCCTGCTTGGTGCAATGGATAAGGATGAGCTGGACAATATATCCTGAAAGTCTTTGGGATCAATGCCCGTTGCTCCGGCTATCTCATTCGTAATATCTCCTGCTATAGTAGGGTGCTCTCGTATAGTCTGCTCCGTTCTTAACTTAACAAGCTCACATTTATCGGAAAGACCGGAGAGGGCTACATTGCACTCATCCACGGTAGCATTTAGTTTATATGAGTCCAACTGGCCTCGAAAATACTGCCGCCGGATTGTAGGTGTGGTAAATAAGTCATCCTCACTCTTCCTAATGAAATTATTTAGGGATTCGCCCATGTCGAAGTAAACGATAAGGCTATCACTGGGTTCGGATACATTGCCGGCCGTATCTACGCCATATACGCGTATTATATTCTCTCCAGCTTTTAGCGGAAGGTTAAAATTCAAAAGCCCGTGAGTCATGCCGTCTATCGCTTTAAACCTGACAACTGGTCCACCTATTGTAGTTTTTGCAGACTTGGATTCTCTCATCGCCGCTTCACCCTCACCTCATTGTCAAGAGTCTTGACCCTAGCCCCCACTCTATCGGTTGTCGCCGATCCTAGAATCCTGTTCCCCGGCCCAATCATTAAAGATTCCTCTCCGGTAGACACGATGCCGGGCTCGATCATACCGGAGACAATTATGTTTTCGGTCTCGTCGTCCTCGTGGTTCTCGAAAAGAAATAGAAATGAGTTGGTCTCAGGGCTGGGAATATCCCCAACATAAACCCAAATGCCACCGTCTATGTAGAATAGCTGGTCCGTTTCTATGATAAGCACCGGTGAAGCGGGGCTGGTAACATCCCAAGTCTTCATCGTTATCATCGATGAAGCATCGGTGCGTGTCCCGTCTCTATTATAGATTTCGACGGCTAGTCTCATTCCACCACATCAAGCTTAAAAGTGATTAGATTACCAGGGCCCTTTTTGCCTTGGCCCATTTTAACCTTCATATACCGATGAGCCGTAAAAATACTGCTATCATACACAAGAACGCAGAACTGGATTACCTGCTCACCATCACTAGGTACCTCCAAATCATAATCTACAACCAATCTGTGAAGACCGCTTGTAGAATCGATTTTCGAGTATTCAATATCACAACTAGATGTAATATCGAGAACTTTTTCATCATTGTTCCTGTATCGGACGGTCATATAAACCTTCTGCGCCGCAGAAGTATCGTTCGCCTTGACAGCCCCTGTGTTTAATCTCCACACAAACCCAGGCGTCATTAGTCTAATGTGATTAGCAACATCAGCCATTTTTTAACTCCGTTATAAGATTATCAAAAGCTCGGTTAACGTCCTCGGGCGTTATCTCAAGCATATTCTTATTTGTCAGATTTTCATTCATAAACCGCTGAATTGCCGCCTCCGGTTCCTCTGTTGATTGGTATCGGCACGCTATCTATTCCTCGATATAGTATATATTTTGTAAAGTATCAACGGTAAAAATGCTAGACCCAATATAATCCAAAAAGACCATGGGCTTTCTTTGTGGAAAGGCAATATGACATTGACCGAAAGAGCGCTTACTACGAAAGTCGGGCTGGCCAAATATAATATTATGCCAAGCTCTCGATTCCGTGATTCCTTTCGTATCGCCTTCAGCTCTTCGATTATCCGGCTGAGCTGTTTTTCTATGTCGCTTGTCGCTTTCCTCATCCGTCATCTTCATCACTCTCTGAATTGCTGGTCGGTAAGACTACACACTCAATATGTTTCCCTATAGTAACGAGCCTTGTGTGAAGCCTTTTCAAAAATGGCATCGAGTCTCCGCAAAATTCAGACAAGTTCTCTAAAATACTGATGCATTCGGTAGCGCCTACCCAGCCGGCGATAGCCAAATGAACGGGCTGGGATAGCCATAGGTCAATCCCACACTTCGCCAGGATAATCCTGAGAATCCCTACTACGGCAAGTAGAGAGATATAAACAATGAGCTTCTTAAACGTCTTAATACGAAGAGAGTCGCTCGTTGGCTTTTCTCCATTTTTGGAAGCCCTCAACCAGCCGGTAATCCCATCTATGAATATTAGGACTATCAGTAGGTACATTATTAGGGCGTCTCCGCCTGCCAGAAAAGCACAGCTTGCCGCAAGAGCCATTCCTACCCCGGAAATTACGTGGTTTTCGAATAGTTTATCGAAGTAATGCCAGATTGAATTATTCATATAAACACCTTTTTATGTTGCTTGTACATATATAACCGCACTTTGAACTTGGATGGTATCCAATGTTCCTACCAGCGTAGTAACTTGACCTCTAACATCCACATATTGTCCTGCCGTAACCGCTTCACTCACCGCTCCACCATACGAGCCCGCCACTCCTGCCGAGGTCGTCCATTCATCTTTAGCTACCCCATCTACATATAATGTAAATGTTATTGTGACAATATTTCCCCCATCCGGTGTCCACTGACTTATATATACACCCGCATATATGGCATTCCCTGTAGCAGGGACACACATTGGATATTGAATGATAATAGACATTTTGTTGGTGATAGTCACGTCGGAAGGGTCGCCTACACAGAGAGCATAGGAATCTGCGGGTTTGGTAAATGTTACCTCACCTACTCCATCCGTTCCCAAATATGTTCCGGCTCCACCGTCGACTGTAGGAAAAGTATAGGCATTATTTATTTTAACGGTTCCATCCGTATCAATATGGAATCTGTCGGTATCAACCGAGTCCTCACACATAAAGATGCCTTTAACCCCAAAGAATCCAACAATCCAGTAATCATCTAACGTGTGGCCCGTAGCGGCAAGAAATGAAAATGAGAATATATCTCCATGAATTGTATCGGTGTATCCGCTATCACAGGTACCTGTTCCCATGGAAATCCAGGGACCGGTAGCCCCTACAATGCTATAAAAACATTGTACTGTATCAGGATTTCCCTCTATAATTACTAAGACCTTGAACCAATAATCGATTCCGGATGTATTCTCACCGGATGCGCTCATATCATCCAACCCAACTCCGTAAAAAACTATGTTACCAAATCCCGTAGTAGCCGCTTTAACGTTTAGCTTATATGTAGGGGTTTCTTGGCCAATACCCACCCGGTTTTTAATGGAATCTGTACGAAAGAGCCAGTCATCCTGTTCACTCTTGATTTGAATATCGCAAATTTCGGAACCGGAGTTTTTAAGATTGAAAATAGCGCCAGCCGTCGTCACCACCTGCCCATTAGCATGTACGCCCCAACCGAAGTCATTGGTTATGCCGTTATTAACAGCACTCATTATATCCCAAGTATTGGTTCCGGAGACACCTACCTCAAGATTATCGTATAGTAATGCCTTTACTCTGTTTGTATCAACATCGTGAGTCTGAAGAATCAAGTTTGATATGATATATCCAGTCCCGTCTATGGTTAGAGAATAGGTCTCGCCCGAAGCAGGAAAGTCTATGAGTACGCTTTGGGCCAGCGCTCCGATGGAAGCATATGTCGCATCGGCATCTCCATCAGATATGTATAAAACAGCCGCATTTCCCTCATCGCCTAGCTGTAAATCGGGAACCGATACATTCAACATCGCTCCTGCTACATAAAAGCCATAATCCAAAAATCTCTTAATGTCTCCCTGTATCCATAGTCCAAAAGTATTACCCGTAAAAGGCAAGGCATTGTCTATATCTA